>OGYN01000139.1_pt1 | contig 65021 bp, 95 predicted proteins | sample 1576551 | NCBI WGS metagenome assembly OGYN01 (sample SAMEA3541589, study PRJEB24748) | human gut metagenome | biome: human gut; feature: human-associated habitat; material: faeces | place: China | collected 2012 | reverse complement strand
TTTGTATTTTATAATTCCATTCTTCGTGTAATAAAAGTAAAATAACTAGTCTTTTTACTTATCGGTCTGGCGTGGGGTAAAAAAGGGGAATAGAAGCGAAAAAGCTGCTTTTACAGCAAGCGGTTTGCTTGCAAAAAGCAGCGTAATATGCTATATTATAGACAAAGGACAACCGCCCACGTCGGTGGGTTGCCAAAGCTTTTATTGCGGAAGAACCGCCCTGTCACTAGGCAAAGATTAAGGGCGGTTTTCCTATGTCTGGGTTATTTACTGAACTGAAAAATAAATGTCAGCAACGCCAGAATGAATACGCCAAAGGCCATCAGGTCCTTAAAGTCGTAGTTCTTCATAGGCATCATCTCCATTCTGTTGGAGAATGATGGCAATGCCACCCGTAAGCACGATTGTCCAAAGTCTGAATATATTGTAACATAGATAAAGAGAACATACAACGAACGAATTGTGAATTCACGGTTGTATGTTTTTTCAGTTTTAGGCAGGAATTTTATCTGTAATGCTAGAATAGTTTTACATACATTTGCCGCAGATTTGCGCGGCAGCGGTCTTTTAATTTAAGGAGCAAGAGATGACAAAACGCTTTACTCATTTACATGTACATACGGAATACAGCTTGCTGGACGGCGCTTCGAAAATCCACGAGCTGGTGGCCTACGCTAAGGAGCTGGGCATGGACAGTCTGGCGATTACCGACCACGGCGCAATGTACGGCGCAGTGGAATTTTATCAGGAGTGTACCAAGGCAGGCATCAAGCCGATTATCGGCTGCGAGGTTTACCTGTCCAAGGGCTCGCATCTGGAAAAAAATAACCGCGGCATGTACCATTTGATTCTGCTGGCGGAGAACGATACAGGCTACCATAACCTGATGAAAATCGTTAGCATTGGTCAGCTGGAGGGCTTTTATTATAAACCGCGCGTAGACAAGGACGTGCTGCGAACGTATCACGAGGGCGTTATCTGTCTCAGTGCCTGCGTTGCCGGCGAGGTGCCGCAGATGATTTTGCAGGACAACCTGGAGGGAGCACGTCGCTGCATTCAGGAATATATCGATATTTTTGGCAAGGAAAATTACTTTTTGGAAATTCAGGACCATGATCTTGATGAGGAGCAAAAGGTCAGCGCGGAGCTGAAGCAGCTGGCGCAGGAGTTCGGTCTTGGCCTGGTAGCGACAAATGATTTGCATTATGTGCAGCAAAAGGATGCCGCAGCGCAGGATATTCTGCTGTGCATTCAGACGACCAGCACGGTTGATGAGCCGGACCGTATGCGCTTTAACAACGACAGCTATTATCTGAAAAGCTATGATGAGATGGAGGCGCTGTTCGGCGATTGTCCGGAGGCTTTGAGCAATACCAATAAAATTGCTGACCGCTGCAACGTGAAGATGGAGTTCGGCCATCTGCTGCTGCCGGAGTTCCCGGTGCCGGAGGGCTTTGATGCCGTGAGCTATCTGCGTCACCTGTGCGAGGAGGCCTTGCCTAAGCGCTACGAGGTTGTGGATGAGAAGGTCCGCAAGCGTCTGGATTTTGAGCTGGACATCATCAACACTATGGGCTATGCTTGCTATTTCCTCATTGTCTGGGATTTTATCAATTATTGCCGTAGCCATGATATTCCGGTCGGTCCGGGACGCGGCAGTGCCGCAGGCAGTATCGTGGCCTATCTGCTGCGCATAACGAATATCGAGCCCTTGCGTTACCATCTGCTGTTCGAACGCTTTTTAAATCCTGAACGCGTCAGCATGCCTGATATTGATACCGACTTCTGCTATGTGAAGCGTAATCAGGTGCTGGATTATGTAGTGCGCCGTTACGGACAGGAGCGTGTGGCGCAGATTATTACCTTCGGCACACTGCAGGCGCGCGCGGCAGTGCGCGACGTCGGCAAGGCGTTGGGCATGAGCTACGGCGAGGTAGACGAAATCGCCAAGCTGATTCCGCGTGAGCTGGGCATTACGTTGGAGAAGGCGCTGAACGGCAGCAAGGACTTCCGTCAGGCATATGACTCGCGCCCGGAGGTCAAAAAGCTGATTGACCTTGCGCAAAGCGTGGAGGGCCTGCCGCGTAACGCAGGCACGCATGCCGCCGGTGTTATTATCGCGCCGCATAATATGAAAAATTACGTACCGCTGCAGCAGGGCAGTGAGGGTGGCGTCATCACCCAGTACGATAAAAATAAGGTAGAAGAGCTTGGTCTGCTGAAGATGGACTTTTTAGGCCTGCGCACGCTGACAGTTATTGGTGACTGCATTCGCTTTATCCGCGAAACTACGGGTGAAGAGGTTGATATTGATAATATACCGTTGGCAGATGAGGCGACCTGCGCAATGCTGCGCCGAGGTGAAACGGCCTGCGTTTTCCAGCTGGAGTCGGCTGGCATCACCAAGCTGGTTATAGATTTGGCTCCCGAAAGCTTTGAGGACCTGATTCCGTTGGTGGCTCTGTACCGTCCGGGTCCTTTGGGCACCGGTATGGCAGAGGACTTTATCGCCGGCCGTCACGGACAGCGCACGGCGAAGGTATTACATCCGCTGATGGAGCCTATTTTGAAGGATACCTACGGCGTTATTCTGTATCAGGAGCAGGTTATGCAGATAACATCCGCACTGGCAGGCTTTACGCTCGGTCAGGCAGATATTCTGCGCCGTGCGATGGGCAAGAAGAAGGCCAAGGAGCTGGATTCTATGCGCCAGTCATTTATTGACGGTGCCAAAAAGCTGCATGATATCCCCGAAGAGCTCAGCGACCAGATTTTCTCGCTCTTGCAGCACTTCGCCGGTTACGGCTTCAACAAATCACACTCCGTAGCCTATGCGCTGGTAGCCTATGAAACCGCTTATCTGAAGGCGCACTGGCGTCCGCAATTCTATGCGGCCTTCCTCAACAGCATTATCGGTGATGCGGATAAGGTGAGCTGGTATATCAACGTCTGTCGTAATGATAATGTCAAAATCCTGCCGCCGGATGTCAACGAAAGCGGTCACAACTTTACGGTACATAAAAATTCGTCTATCCGCTTCGGCCTGGCGGGCATCAAAAATACTGGTGATGCCGCAGTAGATGCCATTATCAGCGCCCGTAACGAGGGCGGTCCGTTCAAGAGTCTGACGGATTTCTGCTGCCGTGTGAATATGCGCGTGGTCAACAAGCGTGTTATCGAAAATATGATTAAATGCGGCGCAATGGATTCCTTCGGCGCCAGACGCTCGCAGATGCTGTCTATTATAGAGCAGGCGGTTGATTTGGGTGCCGCCTGCCAGAGGGACAAGGCTAACGGCCAGCTGGGGCTGTTCGGTGACGATAGCTTCGGCGTGACGGAAATCAAGCTGCCGCCGCTGCCGGAAATCCCCAAGCAGCTTATTCTGCAGAACGAAAAGGAAATTATCGGCTTTTACGTTACCGACCATCCGCTGAGCGATTACAAGCAGATGCTGCAGCGCTTCATGCCGCTGCACCAGTTCGGCGGTGAAACGCAGGTACAGGACGGACAGTTCGTGCGCGTGGCCGGTATTATTACGGACTGCACAATTAAAAATACCAAGCGCGGTGATACGATGGCCGTTCTGACGCTGGAGGATTTCAGCGGACGCTTCCCGGTTATCGTTTTCCCGCAGGCTTATCATACAAATGTCAAGGATATCTATGAGGACAGTATTGTGGCGATTGAAGGACGCTTCAGCGTGGATGAGCGTGAAAGCAAGATTATTGCCAACAGCGTGCGCGCTCTGCCGTCCAAGCCGCCTACGGAAATCCGCCTGCGCATCGAAGCGCATCTGGAAAATCCGCTGGTGCAGCGTGAGCTGATGCAGCTGTTTCAAAAATACAAGGGTGATGACTGCGTATACCTGCAGCTGATGGGCTCGCGTAAGCTTATCAAGACAACGCCTAACTTCTGGGTGAACAGCGAAGCACCGGGCTTTGCCGAGGATGTGGTCAAAATACTTGGTGAAAACTGTGTGGTAAAGAAAGATTGATGTAATTATTTGAGCTGTTTTTCATAAACTTTCATGATATACTTGCAAGTTTAAGTACAAAAATGCTAAAATAAAGAGAAGAATGTAAAAAAGCCGGAGCAGCAGCTCCTGTAATAAGCTTAAGGAGGCAGCAAATGAATATTCTCGTTTGTTTAAAACAAGTGCCGGATACGGCAAAAGTAAAATTTAACCGCGAAACCAATACCTTAGACCGTACGGGTGTAGAAAATATTATGAACCCCTATGACCGTCAGGCATTGGAGGTAGCACTGTGCCTGAAGGATAAGGAAGGCGCTAAGGTAACTGTACTGACCATGGGCCTGCCCCAGGCAACCGATATTCTGAAGGAAGCAATCGCTATGGGCGCTGATGACGGCGTTCTGCTGAGCGACCGTGTTCTGGGCGGCAGCGATACTCTGGCAACCAGCCTGGCTCTGGCTGCTGCTGTAAAACATCTGGGCGAGTTCGACCTCGTGCTCTGCGGTAAGCAGGCAGTAGACGGCGACACCGCACAGGTTGGCCCGGAAATGGCAGAGCATCTGGGAATTCCTCAGATTACCGGCGCTCTGAGCCTGAGCTATGAAGACGGTAAATTTGTTGTTGTCCGCGAAAACGAAAACTATCAGCTGACTCTGGCTTGCGCCGCACCACTGCTGGTTACCGTAACCAAATCCGAAAAAGAGCCGCGTTTTGCCAGCATTAAAGGCAAAATGAAAGCACGTAAGGCTCAGATTCCTACTCTTACCGTTGCTGACCTGGATATTGATCCTGCAACCGTAGGCCTGAAGGGCTCTCCGACTAAGGTTAAAAAAGCCTTCACCCCGACCCCGCCTGAAATCAATGGCGAAATCATTACCGAAGCAGATGCTGATGCAGCAGTAGATATGCTGTTTGAAAAGCTGGTTAAGGCAGAGGTTATTACCCGCTAAGGTGAACCATGCTGATAAAAGTAAACAGGCAGCTTTGCTGTGGCTGTGAGGAATGTGTGGCGGTATGCCCGATGGGCGCTGCAACGCTGCGTGAGGGCAAGGCGCAGATTGATATGCAGCAGTGTGTCTGCTGCGGTGCCTGCATCCGCGAATGTCCCATGGAGGCTATAGCTATTGCCGAAACTGACGATACTGAAGATAACGAATAGGAGTGTGTAAATATGTGGGTTATTGCTGAACAGGAAAATGGTCAGCTGATGAATGTTACCTTTGAGCTGTTGGGCGCTGCCAAAGAGCTGTGTGCCAAGCTGGAGGAAAAATGCTGTGCGGTACTGGTGACCGCTGCTGCAGGCGAGCTGCCGCAGCAGCTGATTGCTGCCGGCGCTGATGTTGTTTATGTTGTTGAGGATGCTAAATACGCAGATTATGATACCGAGTTATATACCGATGCTATCTGCCAGCTGTCCAAAAAATATGATCCGGCTTCCATTATGTTCGGTGCTACCGATGACGGGCGTGACCTGGCTCCGCGTGTTGCAGCACGTCTGCATACCGGCCTGTGCGCTGACTGCACTGCTCTGGATGTAACCGATGACAAGCTCGTTGCCTGGACTCGTCCCGCACTGGGCGGCAATATCTGCGCTACCATCATCTGCGACGTTAACCGTCCGCAAATGGGTACCGTTCGTCCTAAAGTATTCAAACCGGCAGAAATGGACAACAACCGCACCGGTGAGGTTATTGCCTTCACTCCGGAAGCAGGCGCTGTAAGCCGTGTTGAACTGGTTAAAAAAGAAGCTCTGAGCAGCGAAAACGCTGTTAAGATTGATGAAGCTGATATGATCGCAGCAGGCGGCCGCGGCTTCGGCAGCAAGGAAAATTTCGACGTGCTGGAACAGCTGGCTGCTCTCTTTGAAAATTCCGCAGTAGCAGGCACCCGTGCCGCTATTGATGAGGGCTGGCTGACTCACTCCCAACAGGTTGGCCAATCCGGTAAATCCGTTACTCCGCATATCTACTTTGCCTGCGGCATCAGCGGTGCTATCCAGCATCTGTCCGGCATGAAGGACAGCGATATCATCATCGCTATCAACAAGGATGCAGAGGCACCGATTTTCACCGTTGCTAATTATGGCATCGTAGGTGATGTAAACGTAATCCTGCCGAAGCTGATTGAAAAAATCAAAGCTTACAAGGCTTAATACAATTACCTGATTTACAGGAGGCATTCTAGTATGTGGAAAACAATTTATATTGCCCACACTGAGGAACAAGCCCAAAAAATAAAGCAAATGCTGACGGAAAACGGCTTTTTGGTACAGCTGAAAAGTGCCGGAGGCAAGCATAATAAGGCTTATGAAATCTGCCTGCCGGTTTCGGAGGCAGAGGATGCCTATGAGGTTTTGTGTGAGAATAAGTTTCAGTACTGAGGAGGCGCAGTCCTGATGAAGAAAACGAAGATTATCTGTACAGTAGGTCCCAGCACGGACAATGTAGAGCTGTTGCGTAAGATGATGCTTGCAGGCATGGATTTGGCACGCTTCAACTTTTCGCACGGCAATCATGAGGATCATAGCAAAAGGCTGCAGCTGGTGCGCCGGGCAGCAGAAGAGGCCGGTAAGGTAATTGCTACGATTGCAGATACCAAAGGCCCGGAAATGCGCCTGGGAATGTTTGCCGAAAGCAAAATCGAGCTGAACGAGGGCGATGATTTCTGCCTGACTACCGAGGATTATCTGGGCGACCGCCATATGGCACACGTCAATTATGCCGGTCTGCCGCAGGAGGTAGAAATAGGCAGCAATATTCTGCTGGCCGACGGACTGCTTTCCTTAAAGGTTGTGCGCATTGACGGCTGCAAGATTTATACCAAGGTGGTCAACGGCGGTGAGCTGAGCTCGCGCAAACGTGTGGCCTGCCCCGGTATCGAGCTGAAGCTGCCGTTTTTGTCGGAGCAGGACAAGGCAGATATTCTTTTTGCTGTCGAGCATGATATGGATTACATTGCGGCATCCTTCGTGCAGAAGGCCGATGATGTTATCGCTATCCGTAAAGTGCTTGAGGAAGCAGGCTCTTCCATCGGGATTATTTCCAAAATCGAGAATGAGGCCGGTGTGCAGCATATCGATGAAATTATCGGCGTATCCGACGGCATTATGGTTGCCAGAGGCGACCTGGGCGTAGAGATACCGACCGAGGATGTACCTTTGGTACAGAAGGATATTATCGCGCGCTGCAACAAGGCGGGCAAGCCTGTTATTACGGCTACGCAGATGTTGGAAAGCATGATTAACAGCTATCGTGCAACCCGTGCCGAGGCCAGCGACGTTGCCAACTCTATTTTTGACGGCAGCGACGTTATTATGCTGAGCGGCGAAACTGCCAGCGGCAAATATCCGCTGGAGGCTGTGCAGACGATGGCTAAGATTGCCGTTCGCACGGAAAATGCGCTTGATTATGTTCATATCTTTCAGAAAAAGGGCATCAGCGAGCGCATCCATTCTACCGATGCCATCAGCCATGCTACAGTGCAGATTTCTCAGGAAATAAAGGCAGATACTATTCTTACGATTACCGAATCAGGCTTTACGGCGCGTATGATTGCCAAATATAAGCCTCAATGTACTGTTGTTGCTGTATCACGCTTGCCTGAGCGCGTGCGTGCGATGCAGCTTTATTGGGGTGTGCTGCCGCTTTTGGGGCCATACTCCACAAATACTGATGAAATGATAGAGCTGTCTTTGCAGTGTGCTTTGCATCACTCCGTGATTAAGGACGGCGCATCTGTTGTTATAACTGCCGGCGTGCCTATCGGTACTCCGGGCAGTACAAATCTGATTAAGGTGGTTACAGTGGGTACCAAACTTATCAGCGGTACCGGTATCGGCAGCAAGACTGTCACCGGCCGTATCTGCGTAGGCAGAACTGCGGCAGATTTCAAGGACAAGCTCCAAAAGGGCGATATACTTGTAGTTGATGTGCTGAACGATGAGTTTGTACCGCAGGCTGCTGCCAAGGCAGCAGCGATTATCGCCGAAGAGGGCGGCCTGACATCCTCCACCGCTATTGTTGCCGTAACCTGCGGTCTGCCTGTTATCGTAGGCGTGGAGAAAGCAACCTCCAAGCTGGCCGACGGCCTGCTGGTAACGGTGGATCCTGTTTCCGGTGACGTCTACGAAGGCGATATTAACCTGTAGGAATATGGTAACAGAACTTATTTTAGAAACATGTATTGCTCTGCGTGACGGCAGAGAACAAAACGCCTGCACAGCTTTTTCGGGTATTATTGCTGAAGCAGCAGATAATGAAGCATTACAAGCAATCAGCTGCTGTCTGCTGGTGGCCTTACGCCACCGGCAACGGCAGCTTTTTGCGGCTTGGATGCAGGAAAGCAGGCCGCGTTTGGAGCAGCTGTTGGTCAATCCGCAGCTGGCACATCAGGGCGGCAGCGTTCTGCTGCGGCTGACGTTTGCCGTGTGCGACAGGCGCCTGGATGAAGTGCGTCCTATGCTTGCACTGCTGGTGCGGTGCTGGCTGCGGACGTACGCCGGCGATACTGCAGTGCTGCAGGAATTTATGGGCGAATGGCTCAGTCTGGCGGCGCGTATGGCACGCAGGCGGTGGCGCGAGGAGACGGCGTTTCTGCTGCGTGAGGCCGGGCGCTGGCTTTTAAAGCAGCAGGACCTGCAACGGTGGGCGTGGAGCCTGCAGCAGCTGCAGCTGCATTTCGTCGTGTACGCACGCTGGGATGGCTTTGACAAGGCCTGCAGAATTTACAGGGAGCTGACGCTTCTGTACCGCCTGCTGCTGCGGCGTGTGCCGAAGGCACAACCTGCGCGGCAGACAGCGCTTCTGCAGCTGCTTTTGCGTCACCTGCGTGATGTAACCGCTAACGTATCGCGTTCGGCGATGCTGGATGATGCGGATATCTTTCGCCAATGGTACAGCTTTTTCTGGCAGCTGACTGCCGACGACAAGAGCGCCAGAGAGGAGCTGCTGCGGCTGCTGCAGCTTGCTATCACCTATTGGCAGCAGACCATGCCCAAAACCAGCCGCAAGCAGGCAGTACTCCTTAAGGATTTGCTGCAGCCGAACCTGATTGACGGGCAATACGCATTGTTATTACAAAAAATTATATAAATCCTGAAGACAGGAGGTAGAAAATATGTCAAAGATTGTCGTAGTAGGTAGCTGTAATATTGATATTACTGTTGAATGTGACCGCTGGGTGCATCCCGGAGAAACTATTTTCGGCAACCGCCTGACCGTTTCTCCCGGCGGCAAGGGTGCCAACCAGGCTGTTGCTGCAGCCCGCCTGGGAGCAGATGTTATGATGGTCGGCTGCATCGGTGATGATGTGTACGGCCAGCTGGTATTGAAGGCTTTAAAGGAAAATAACGTTGATTCCACCTATGTGAAGGTGCTGCCGGGTGAAAACAGCGGTACCGCACACATTACCGTAGCGGAGGACGATAACACGATTATCGTTATCAAGGCTGCCAATGACCTGGTATCCCCGTCGCTGATTGATGAAGCGTGGGAGGATATCAGCAAGGCAGACATGGTGCTCTTGCAGCACGAAATTCCTGCCGCTACTAACGCTTATGTTATCGAAAAATGCGCAGCGCACGGTGTACCTGTGCTGCTGAACCCCGCACCTGTTGCTCCGGTGCCGCAGGCTCTGCTGGATAAGATCACTTATCTGACTCCCAACGAGCACGAGGCAGCAACATTGTTTGCCGGTAAGGGCAAGGCGGATATCCTTGATCAGAACCAGGGCAAGGTGATTATGACGCTGGGCAGCAAGGGTGTTGCCTATGCAGAAAAGGGACAGGTTATTACTGTTCCCGGCTTTAAGGTAAAGCCCGTTGACACTACGGGTGCAGGCGACACCTTTAACGGTGCCTTTGCTGTTGCCCGTGCAAATGGCAAATCCATGCAGGAAAGCATCAGCTTTGCCAATGCTGCCGCAGCTCTTTCGGTGCAAAAGCTGGGAGCACAGGGCGGTATGCCTTATTTACATGAAGTAGAGGAGATGCTTAAGTAATGCAAAAGGGTGGAATGTTGAACAGCTCTATTGCGAAGGTGCTGGCTGATTTGGGCCACACCGACACTATCGTTATCGGTGACTGCGGTCTGCCTGTGCCTGCAGGCGTGCAGAAAATCGACCTGGCTCTGAAGCCGGGAACTCCTTCCTTCCTGGAGGTTGTTGAGGAAGTAGCCAAGAATATGGTTATCGAAAAGGTAGAAATTGCAGCGGAAATGGAAGGCAGAAATCCTGCTGTCTACGGCGCTATGAAGCAGCTTTTCACTGAAGAGCAGTGGATTATCGATGCAGACCACGAAGCCTTCAAGGAGGCAACCAAGCATGCAAAATGCATTATCCGCACCGGCGAAATTACTCCTTTTGCCAATGTGATTCTGCACAGCAATGTTTTCTTTTAAAAATTAGCGTAAGGTAGGAATAAGGAAAAGTATGGAGATTGAATTAAGAAATATCCATAAGGCCTTTGGTTCTAATGAGGTGCTCAAGGGTGTTGACCTGAAGCTTAAAAGCGGTGAGGTACACGCTCTGATGGGTGAAAACGGTGCCGGCAAATCAACACTGATGAATATCCTGACGGGTATTCACAAGCAGGATAAGGGACAGATTTTTGTCGACGGCAAGGAAATCAGCTTCAAAAATCCTCTGGAGGCAGAAGCTTACGGCATCGCCTTCATCCATCAGGAGCTGAATATCTGGCCGAACCTGAGCATTCTGGAAAACCTGTTTTTGATGCACAGCGTAACCAACGGCATGGGTATCCTGGATTTTAAGGCTATGCGTGCTATGGCAGAGCAGAAATGCCGTGAAATTGAAATTGAGCTGCCACTGGATATGGAAGCCGGCGAATGCTCGGTAGGACAGCAGCAGATGACGGAAATCGTCCGTAACCTTCTGCTGGATGCCAAGGTTGTTATTATGGACGAGCCTACGGCGGCGCTGACCGAAAGAGAAACAGAAAAGCTCTTTGAGGTTATGCGCTCCCTGAAAAAACGTGGTGTAGCAATGGTGTATATTTCGCACCGTATGGAAGAGGTTACGCAGAACTGCGACACGATTACCGTTATGCGTGACGGCGTATCCGTTGCAACCAAGCCTGTTAAGGAATACAGCATGGAGCAGATTGTCCGCGATATGGTAGGACGCTCCATTACGGAATTTTATCCCGACCGCCGCAATAAGCCGGGCGAGGTGCTGCTGGAGGTTAAGCACTTTGAACAGCCGGGAGTTTTCCATGATATTAACTTTAACCTGCGCAAGGGCGAGATTTTGGGCTTTGCCGGCCTTATGGGCAGCGGCCGTACCGAAATCATGCGCGCCGTTTTCGGCGTTGATCCTCATGCAGGCGGCGAGCTGGTTTTCAAGGGCGAGCCTTTGAAGATTACCAAGCCTGAGGATGCTATTAAGGCAGGATTGGGCTTCGTAACCGAAAACCGCAAAACAGAGGGCCTGATTCTGGACTTCTCCATTTTGCGTAACATTGCTCTGCCGAGTGTTGACAGCTTTGCCCAAAGCGGTGTCATCAATTTTAATATTCTTAATGATTTTGCCGATAAAATGGCAAAAAAGCTGGGCGTAAAGACCAGCAGCCTGGACCTTGAGGCCGGTGCGTTGTCCGGCGGTAACCAGCAGAAGGTGGTTATTGCCAAATGGGTTGGCAGACACCCGGAGGTCATTATTATGGATGAGCCTACCCGTGGTATCGACGTAGGTGCAAAACGCGATATATATGAGCTGATGAACGAGCTTACTGCAAGTGGCGTTTCGATTATTATGGTTTCTTCGGAGCTGCCGGAGGTATTGGGCATGAGCGACCGAATCGTCGTTGTCCACGAAGGCCGCATTGCCGGCGAGCTGCTGCACGATGAAGCAGACCAGGAAAAAATCATGACACTTGCAACGGGAGGGCAATAAAAATAATGGATGTAAAAGCAATCTTAAAAAAATCCGGTTCCATAATCGGACTTATTGTGTTGTTTGTGGTCATTTCCTGCCTTAACAGCAGCTTTATCGATCCCAGCAACCTGAAAAACCTGCTGCGTCAGGTTTCTATCAATGCCTTAATTTCCTTTGGCATGACCTTTGTTATCTTAACCGGCGGTATTGATTTGTCCGTCGGCAGTATTCTGGCGCTTTCCAGTGCACTCATGGGCAGCTTTATCAAGGGCGGTATGGATCCTGTATTCGGTATCGTGCTGGCCTGCCTCATCGGTGCTGCACTGGGCAGTGTCAACGGCCTGGTAATTACCTACGGCAAGGTGGCGCCCTTTATCGCAACCTTGGCGACGATGACTATTTTCCGTGGTCTGACTTTGGTATATACCAACGGCAACCCTATCAGCAGTCTGTCCGAGGATTACCGATTCCTGGAATTTGGCCAGGGCTATGTTGCCGGTCTGCCGGTTCCTGCTATTATGATGCTGATTATGTTTTTCATTTTGTGGTTCATCCTGCACAAAACTCCGCTGGGACGCAAAACCTATGCTGTCGGCGGTAATGAGAAGGTTTCCTTCATTGCAGGTATCAAAATCAACCGCATTAAAATATTTGCTTATACCGTAACAGGTTTCCTTTGCGGTATGGCAGGCTCTATTCTTACCAGCCGTCTGAACAGTGCTCAGCCTACTGCCGGTACCGGCTATGAGCTGGATGCTATCGCAGCTGTAGTATTGGGTGGCACCAGTCTTTCCGGCGGTAAGGGCCGCATCTTCGGTACCATTATCGGTGCGCTGATTATCGGCACTCTGAACAATGGTCTGAATATCTTAAACGTATCCAGCTTTTACCAACAAGTTGTCAAAGGTATAGTAATTTTGCTGGCTGTGCTGATGGACAGAAAGAAAAACTAAGCGTGATGCGGACGTAAAGCACCATCCAGTGCTTTTCAGCCGCAGCCTGCTTAATTCAAGTTTTTGTCTGCATAGTAATTTCTAATTCCGGGAGGTATTTTCTCACATGAAAAAAATTTTATTGGTATTAACCTGCATTGTAGCAATGGCTATGATGATTGTCGGCTGCGGCGGCAGCGACAAGAAGGATGCTGCAAAAGGCAACGACAAGAAAATCACCGTTGGCTTCTCCGTATCCACTCAAAACAATCCGTTCTTCGTTTCCCTGGCTAAAGGCGTAGAAGCTAAGGCTAAGGAGCTGGGCGTAACTGTAAAGGTTGTTGACGCTCAGAACGATCCTGCAAAGCAGGCTAATGATATTGCTGACCTGCTGCAGCAAAACATCAGCGTTCTGCTGGTTAACCCTGTTGACTCTGATGCAATTTCTACGTCCGTAAAGGCTGCCAACAAGGCTAACATCCCTGTTATCTGCCTCGACCGCAGTGCTAACCAGGGTGATGTAGCATGCCTGGTTGCTTCCGATAACGTAAAGGGCGGCGAAATGGCTGCTGATTACATTATCAAAAAGCTGGGCGAAAAGGTTAAGGTTGCTGAGCTGGAGGGTATCCCCGGTGCCAGCGCTTCCCGTGAACGCGGCGAAGGCTTCCACAAGCTGGCTGACAGCAAGCTGACCGTTGTTGCTAAACAGACTGCTGAATTTGACCGCAGCAAGGGCCTGACTGTAGCAGAAAACATGCTGCAGGCTAACCCGGACATCAAAGCTATTTTCGCTCAGAATGACGAAATGGCTTTGGGTGCAATCGAAGCTGCTAAGAGTGCTGGCAAGCAAATCTTCATCGTTGGCTTTGACGGCACTGCTGACGGCGTAAAGGCTGTAGAAAGCGGCGCTATGAGCGCTACTATCGCTCAACAGCCGGAAATCATGGGCCAGCAAGGTCTGGAAGTAGCTGTTAAAGCTGCTAAAGGCGAAAAAGTAGAAGCTAAGATTTCTGCTCCGCTGAAGCTCATCGAAAAGAAATAATAGCCGCTTAATTTATATTAACCTGACAACTTGAAGCAATAATGCCTCTGCGCGTTCGCGTGGGGGCATTTTGTTATGGTGAAAGCTGATACATTTTTGTGAGCGTTATTTACAAAATTATTTGCCGCACTTGACAAATAGCGCTGCATTTTATATACTAACAGTTAAGCTAAGAAGAAGAGTAGTAGTCTGCAACCTCAGCGAGCCGTGACAGTGCAAGGCGGCAAAGGCGGATGAAGGCACTTTGGAGCTGTAATAGTATATTGATTGAGGCGGGCTGCAGTTATTGCAGTCAAGCAGGGTGGAACCGCGGAGTCCGAGCTGTATGCACTCCGTCCCTGTAACATTTAAGTTACGGGGACGCGGGTGCTTTTTGTTTTTCGGACCAAGCTGCTGCCATTGCCGTCTTTGTAACAAATATAGGAGGTAAAACATGGATTTTCAGACAATTATTTTGAAGCTGCAAAAATTCTGGGCAGGCCAAAACTGCATTATGGCACAGCCCTATGACATCGAAAAAGGCGCAGGCACAATGAACCCGTCTACCTTTTTACGCGTACTCGGACCTGAGCCCTGGCGTGTGGCTTACGTAGAGCCTTCACGCCGCCCGGCTGACGGCCGTTACGGTGATAACCCAAACCGTCTGTTCCAGCATCATCAGTTCCAGGTTATCGTTAAGCCCTCTCCGGAAAACATTCAGGAGCTGTATCTGCAGAGCCTGGCTGAGCTCGGCATTCATCAGGAGGAGCATGATATCCGCTTTGTAGAGGATAACTGGGAATCTCCGACTCTGGGCGCTTGGGGCCTTGGCTGGGAGGTTTGGCTGGATGGTATGGAAATCACCCAGTTCACCTACTTCCAACAGGTAGGCAGCATTGACGTTAAGCCTGTTACTGTTGAAATCACGTACGGCCTGGAGCGTCTGGCTATGTACATCCAGGGCGTAGAAAACGTATTCGATATCCAATGGGTTGGCGACATTACCTACGGTGACGTTTTCCACACCAACGAGGTAGAGCAATCCTTCTACAACTTCCAGGTAGCAGACACCGCGCTGCTGTTTGACCTGTTCGACAAATATGAAGCAGAAGCTAAGCGCGTTATTGAGCTTGGTTATATCCGTCCTGCTTATGATTACGTTCTGAAATGCTCCCATGCATTCAACCTGCTGGATTCCCGCGGAGCAATCAGCGTAAGTGAACGTACTGCCTACATCGGCCGTGTACGTGCGATGGCCCGCCTGTGTGCAAAGGCTTATGTAGCACAACGTGAAGAAATGGGCTTCCCGCTGCTCAAGAAAGGGGAGAATAAATAATGGAAAAATTACTTTTTGAAATCGGTACAGAAGAGATTCCTGCGAAATTTATGCCTGCCATTCTGGCACAATTAAAGGATTTGACAGAAAAGAAAATGACTGAGCTGCGCATTCCCTTCGAAGCAGTTAAAACCTATGGCACTCCCCGTCGTATGACCTTCATTGCCAGCGGCGTTGCCGAGGCTCAGGAGGACAGCACTGTTGAGGCTAAAGGTCCTTCCGCAAAAATCGCTTTCGTAAGCGGCGCTCCCTCTAAAGCAGCTATCGGCTTTGCTCGCGGCCAAGGAGTTGACGTAAAAGAGCTCGTTGTTCGCGATGATTATGTATATGCTGTTAAGCATCTGGCAGGCCAACCGGTTAAGGATTTGCTGCCGGGCCTGCTGACTGATATCCTCACCAGCCTGAACTTCCCGAAAAACATGCGTTGGGCAGATCATGAATTCAAATTCGTCCGTCCGATTCGTTGGCTGGTTGCACTGTTCGGCGATGAAGTTATCCCTGTTGAAATTACCGGCGTAAAATCCGGCAAATTCAGCCGCGGTCACCGCTTCCTGCGTCCTTCCGCACTGGATAACGCTAAAGCTCATGAGTCCATCGGCGATGCTGCCAAGGCTCTGTTCGACACTGTAAAGAGTAAGGCTAAGAACGCTGTAGCTTCCGCTGCTATCGGCACCATCGGCGCTGTAGAAATCCCTGATGCTGATTCCTATGAAAAGGTTATGTATGACAACTATGTAATGGTTGACCAGGACGCTCGCCGTGAGCTGATTCGTCAACAGGTTACTGACCTGGCAATTGCCGAAGGCGGTCATGCAGAAATCAATGAAGACCTGCTGGAGGAAGTAAACTATCTGGTAGAATGGCCGACTGCTCTGTGCGGCAAATTCGAAGAAAAATTCCTTGCTCTGCCGAAGGAATGCATCATCACCCCGATGCGAGAGCATCAGCGTTACTTCCCGGTACTGGCAGAGGACGGCTCCCTGCTGAACAAGTTCATCACCGTCCGCAACGGCGGCAAGGAGCATTTGGAAATCGTTGCTCACGGTAACGAGCGCGTACTGCGTGCACGTCTGAGCGACGCTGAATTCTTCTTCAACGAAGACAGAAAACAAACTTTGGCTGACCGTCTGGAAAAACTCAAAACTGTTTCCTTCCAGGAAGGCCTGGGCAATATGAACGATAAGAGCAAACGTCTGGTACAGGCTGTTGATATGCTGGCTATGGCTATCAATGCCAAGGTTGATAAAGAAAAGCTGGAGCGCACCGCTCTGCTGTGCAAATGCGACCTGGTAACCGGCATGGTTATCGAATTCACCGAGCTGCAGGGCGTTATGGGCCGCGAATATGCTAAGCTCGACGGTGAAGCTCCTGAGGTTGCACTGGGTATTTACGAGCATTATCTGCCGCGCTTTGCCGGTGACGAGCTGCCGACTACCGATATCGGCCGTCTGACCGGTATTGCCGATAAACTGGACAACATCTGCGCTACCTTCAGCCGCGGTCTGGCTCCGACCGGCTCTCAGGATCCGTACGCACTGCGCCGTCAGGCTCTGGGCATCATCAACATTTTACTGGACGGCAACTACCATGTATCCCTGTACAAGGTTATCGCCGGCGCTCTGTACCTGCTGAACATCCCGGCAGAGGACACCAAAAAGCTCGTACCGCAGATTGCTGAGTTCATGAAACAGCGCCTGCGCAATATGCTGATGGATCAGGGCATCCGTTATGACGTAGTTGACGCAGTTCTGGCTGACCAGATGAACGACGATTTCACCGATCTTGTTGCCCGTGCTAAGGCTCTGAACAGCTTTGTTGCTTCCGCAGAGGCTCCGGCACTGATTCAGGCTGCAACCCGTGTTGCTAACCTGTGCAAGAAGATTGAAGAAGAATCTGCCATCAACCCGCAGCTCTTTGCAGTTGAAGCTGAAGGCGCTCTGCACAATGCTGTTATGGCAGCCAGCAAGGAAGTGCTGGTTGCAGCAACCAAGTATGACTATGCTGCAGTTATGGCTGAAGCAGTTAAGCTGGTTGACCCGATTAACAAATTCTTCGAAGACGTTATGGTTATGGACGAGGACGTTCGCGTGAAGAACAACCGTCTGGCACTCTTGGCAGCAGTTAAGGATATTACCCATGCTGTAGGTGACCTGAGCGTTATCGTACAATAATAAAAACTAAGGAGATTAGTCTAATGGAACAATTTAATGCAGAAGCAAAAGCACTTGTAGAAATGCAGAACGAATACGTTTTGCTCACCAGCAAAAACCCCAGCGAAATGTGCCACGATGATTTCATCCGCGCAGAAGAGCTGAACGTACAGATCAAGGACGCAACCAAGGTTATGGCTGCGTTGGCAATCGAATTTGCTGGCTACAAAAAAGACGAAAAAGGCCTGTGGGTAGAAAAATAATTCTCTCGCTGTGCTTTTTAACAGCCTTTGGGGCTTAAGACCATAAGCCTGGCGTGATTGTTTTTGTAATTTAACCGGTCTCTGATATGCTATTACATATAGCTGTCGGAGGCCGGTTTTATTTTTTAGCTTTTTGAGTAATAAAAAAGCATCGGAGCCCCTGACCATTATCGGTCGGGACTCCGATACTGAGAAAAGAAGTGTTTTATGAATGTAAGGCATCAGCTGTTACAGCTTTGCCGCCCACAATCCGTGCAGATTGCAATAAGCATAAGCGGCGAGCGGAGCTGCACCCTCGGCAAGAGCGAAAACAGCCTCCGGCTTGTCACCGGGCTTTAAGATATAGCGCTGACCGCCATGAGTTGTCTGCAGATAAATCCATTGGATGTAGTGCTTTTCAATCATGGGATGCTCCACGCTGCCTACAGCTACACGCACAGTGCTGCCGTCAACGGTAATTACGGGCACATGCTTTTCCTGCGCTGCGTCTTCAGTGTTGGCAACAAGCTCCTGCATGGGCTTACCGCAGCAGACAAGCTCACCGCCGCCGTCGTGAATCAGGCCGACAATATTACCGCAAATACTGCATTTTAAAAATTTTACTGTCATTGTGCATCGCTCCTTTCGCAAAATAAAGCCTTTATAGACCCGGAAACTCAATGTCCCTAACTTAATTATAGCTTATGTTATATGAAAAGTATATAGCTTTACAGAAAATGTTGCACACTTCTCACAATTACAGGAAAGATGCAAAGTGATATTTTGGCGTTATGTAGGCTGCGGAATTGATGTAAAGCATTATCTTAGCGTGCTGCTGTTTCTTTGCAGGCTGTTTTTGTGATATAATTAGATATATATACAATAAAATCGAAAAAGTCAGGTGGAAATATATGAAGCAGATAATTCCTGTAAAACAGGGGGATAATATTACGTTAACTGTCAATGGTCTTGGCAGCAGCGGCGAGGGCGTTGGCAAGTATGAAGGATTTACAGTCTTTGTCAAAGGCGCGCTGCCGGAGGAAGAGGTGCGCGTAACTATTACGCTGGTGAAGAAAAGCTATGCAGTTGGTGCGCTGGAGGAGATTGTCAAAGCATCTGCCGAGCGTGTGGAGCCTGCGTGTCCGGTGTATAAGGAATGCGGCGGCTGTCAGCTGCAGCATTTGAGCTACAAGGGACAGCTGGAGTGCAAGCGTCAGCAGGTGCAGGATGCGCTCACCAGAATCGGACATCTTAATTTAGAGGCATTGCCGGTGTTGGGGGCGGCGGAGCCGTGGAGCTACCGCAACAAAATGCAGTTCCCCGCGGCAGCGGATGCTGAAGGTGTGCTGCAGATAGGCTGTTATGCGACGGCAACACACAGCGTCGTAGATACGGATGCCTGCATGATTTCCAAAGAGGCGAACAATGCAATTATGAAAACAGTGCGCACCTGGATGCAGCATTATAACATCAGCGCCTATGACGAAAAGACAGGCAAAGGACTTGTGCGCCATATTATGGGACGCGTGGGCGTACACAGCGGCGAAGTGATGGCGGTTATTATTACCTCTGGCTATGACATTCCGCACCGCGGCGTGCTTATTGAATGGCTGAAACGCCATGTTCCGGGACTTGTGAGCGTAGTGCAGAACATCAACAAAAAACAGACGAACGTGGTCATGGGCAGCAAGACGCGCGTGCTGTACGGACCGGAATCGATTAAGGACAGTCTGGGCAGCCTGAGCTTCCATATTTCCGCGCAGGCCTTCTTCCAGGTGAACAGCGAGCAGGCAGAAAAGCTGTATAACAAAGCGCTGGAGTTTGCGGCGCTGAGCGGCAAGGAAACCGTGGTGGACGTTTACTGCGGTACAGGTACGATTTCTCTGTATCTTGCACGTCACGCCAAACAGGTTTATGGTATCGAGATTGTAGCGCCTGCGATTGAAAACGCCAAGAAAAATGCAGAAGAAAATAAATGCGCTAATGCGGAATTTATCTGCGGTGATGCTGCTGTGGAGCTGCCGAAGCTGCTTGCAGGCGGCGTGCGTCCGGACGTTGTGGTAGTGGATCCTCCGCGTGCGGGCTGCGAGCAGAAGGTGCTGGCAGCGATTGCCGAGGTGCAGCCTGAGCGCGTTGTTTATGTGTCCTGCAATCCTGCGTCCTTGGCACGTGATTTGGCGTTTATGGAGCAGCATGGGTATAAGGCGATTGTAGCGCAGCCGGTGGATATGTTCCCGATGACGAGCCATGTGGAAACTGTGGTGCTGCTAAACCGCATGAATACGGCATTTTAAGGGTTTCGGAAGGGTGAAAAACTGTAATTTGTGGCCCTCATGTGGCCGAAAATTTTAGATGGCCACAATTTAATAGCAAAAAACAAAGCGCTCAGACAACAATCATTTGCTGTCTGGGCGCCTTTTTTTGTTTATTTTTGAACCGCCTTTTCAAAGATTTCTACTGATTGATTTCTCAGGTAGTCGGTATTGTGGGTATATGTATTAAGCGTTGTTTCTATGTTGCAGTGTCCTAAACGCTCCTGCACGTCCTTTATATTGGCACCGTTCTCAATAAGCGTTGTAGCATGTGTGTGCCTCAGGGAATGGTAGTTGAAATTTATCTTCAGCTCATAGTGGATTGCACGGCTGCAGTACTTCATGCTGTCCATGCTCAGCATCTGGCCGTTCTCTCTTACGTTTATCATATCCACGGATTCAAGAGGGCAGGGGACGCCGGCTTCAATTTCTATGAGCCGGTAAATGGTATCGCCTTTTTCGTCCTGCTCCGGCTTTTTGTAGATTTTTGTGTAGTATTCGTCATAGAAGGCTTTGTTGGCCATTTGCCGGTCATAAGCTTTTTTCAATGCAGCACAGAGTGTATCACCGATATTGATGATGCGGTTGGACTTGAAAGTTTTGGTGCTGTTGAAATACCAGGCGCTTTTCTCTTCCTTCTTGCCCTTCTTCTTCAGGACTTCCCTTACATCTGCGCCACAGTTACGCTTAAGCAAAGCCTTGCTGATACTTATAGTCTGATTATCAAAATCGACATCATTCCAAGTAAGGCCGAAGCATTCGGAAATTCTTACGCCGGTATAGTAGCCGATCATAAGCGGAATATAAAAATTAGAGCCTTCCGGAAAGCGCTCTATAATCTGCTTAAAATGCTCCGGTGTAATGATGTACCGGGTTTCCTTCTTGGGTGCCGTATCCTTGGGGATTCTTACGTTATTGCATGGATTATACTGGATGTACTTCAACGGCTCAATAGCATAATCCAGCGCTGCAGAGAGCGTGGAGAAGATACCGACGATGCTTGCCCTGCTGAGGCCACGCAGCTTCAGAGCATTTACGAATTCCTGAACGGCGGAAGGGGTGAGGGATTTTAACCGGTACATTCCTAGGCTGGGCTTCAGGTGATTTTCGATAGTATAAAGATAGCCAAGCTGGGTGTTATATTTGAGGTTCATTTTGCAGTAAGAGTCAATCCAGCTGTCCAGATAATCCGCAACGGAAATGCTGGAAAGATTGAAAGTCTGACCGCTTTCGTTGTATTCTGCCAGTGCCCTGGTTCCGGCTTCCACGGCTTCCTTTTTCGTTTTAAAGCCGGATTTGGAAACACGCTTACGCTTGCCATCGACGGAAGCAGCTTCGAAACGGTACTGCCATTTATCGCCGCGTTTTGTTACGTTTAATGTTGACATAAAAAATCAGCTCCTTTCATTTTTCGAGCAGAGCTGATATAATAAAAAGGTAATCAGCTCTTGTTGGTTCTAGGGTTGATGACATTGAGCGTGTTGGTAGCACGTTCTTGCAGGTCCCTCGGTGTTGGTAGCACCGGGGGATTTTATTAGAAATACATAGGCGGTGATACGGTGGATGTTTTAAAAAGATTAAAATCAACAAATGTAGGATTTGGTTTAATAATTTTAGGCGCAATACTTATGGCGGCAGACATATATCTTCAAACACCAGGTAATATTTTGATTGCAATCGGTGGTTCTTTGCTGTCTTCAGGTATAGTGTTGCTTTTTAGCGTATGGTTTATAGAATCAAAAGCAGAAAATACTTTAGATAATTGGGGATTAACGAAGATTTACAAAAAACGTTCAGAGAAAAGTGATGACTCAGATCCAAGATTAAAAAAGGCCAGAAACAAATTAGATGTAGTTGCTTTTGGGTTAACTTCATTCCGTGAAACACATGGCAAGGATATAGAGACTTTGTTAAATAAAGGTGTTAATGTAAGAATTTTAACGATGGATCCAGATTGTGAAAATGTTTTTTTGAAGCAACGTGAAAAAGAAGAAGGTAAACAAGAAGGTGATATTCGCAATAGTATAAATCAGCTTGTAGAATGGGCTAATAAACTTAATAAGAAAAGTCGGAAAGGAACTATAAAAATAAAAGGATACCGTTGTATGACGTTAGATTTTTATTGGCGCGTTGATGATGAGATATACATTGGTCCATACTGGTATAAGTTTAGTAGTCAAAATACGATTACTTATAAATTTGTATCTGGAAAACAAGGATTTGATATGTATGCTGATTATTTTGAACAGCTTTGGGACGACGAGGAAAACAATAAGGTTTTAACTAGGCCGGTAAGGAGCAGGTAATATGGAAAACAGAAGATTTAAACCCGGGGATGTAGTACGTCATTTTAAGCATGAATTAGTAACCAGTCCTTCTACTCAATATTTATATAGAATAATTACATTTGCGCATCATTCTGAAACAGATGAAATTCTTGTTATATATGAAGCTTTATATCCGCCGTTCAGGGTATGCGCACGACCTTATGATATGTTTGTAAGTGAAGTAGAACACGATAAATATCCTAATATAAAACAAAAATATAGATTTGAAATCTGTGAATATTAGTTCTTCTCCGCCGTCAGCCTTTCGCTGGCGGCCTTTATTGGTCTTCACCTTCCGTCTGCAGCTGCTTGCGAACCTCTGCTTCCGGAAGGTCTTTGTAGTTAGAAGCAGAAACAACTTTGCGCCCGGTTTTAGCCTCAAGTGCAGCGCGTGCATCACCAGCGATTTTGCCGCCGGCGCGGGCAGCAGAAACATTTTGCGTCATGCCGTAAGCGTCGTGTGTTTTTGCGATTTCAGTAGTGGAGGCTTCACCGAGGGCGGTAAAAAGCAGTTCCAGATCTGTCATATGGTCACGCAGGTTTTCGCTGGGACGGTCAAGGTCTTTTAGCTTTTTGTGCTGGCTAGGAGTAATGCCAAACGCTGCCTTGCTGATTTCAGCGGTAAGAATGGCATATTCTTTACCTTCTTTAATGCCGCGTTTCTTCCATTCATCAGTCAACGTATCACGGACGGCAATACCACGTTCGCGGCGTGCGATCCATTCGTCACTGTAGCCTTTGGCACGGTATATTTCACGCATACGGGTTTGTGCCAGCTCAGGATTTTCAATCTCAGCAATGCGTTCGCTGCCGACTTGCGCGAGCCACTGCTTAAAGGGTTCAGCTTTTGGAGAAGGGATGGACTGGATAATGCGCAGGGCGCTTTTTGCAGTAGCAGCCAAAGTGCGGCGATTTTTACCGCTTTGAGTTGGCATTGCTACCTGGGGACAATTTGTCCCTATGTAAGTTCCAAGCTCGGAATCTCTTTTGCGTATTTTTTTTAGGTAATCTGTTGGGTTGGAGCTGTCTGTCAAAGCACCAACAATATCGACTACAGAAAAATACCATTGCTGTTCTTCTTCATCCCAAACAGAACGAATTTTAGCAGATTGAAATAGTTTTATACCGTTCATTTTTATACCTCGCTTTCAAAATTTTATTACCAACCGTCAGCCTTGCGCTGGCGGTATTTTTTTATGCCTAGCGTCTTTGGTAAAAAGGGCCGATTTTCCAAAAGACACCTAACGTCTTTGGTAAAAAAGGCTGTTTTTACCAAGTTCCTTTTTACTTCTTCAGCACTTCCAGCCCCATCGGCACGCCTACCATGTCAGCAAGGCGGTGGATGGAAGTTTCCGGATACTGCTGCAGCAGCTCATCCGGCAGGAGCAGTTCCACGGCGAAGGTGTTGGCCTGCCGTTCTATTTTCTCTATGCTGAAAAGGGTATGGGCTTTGAGGAATGGCGTCGATACGCCTTTATGTAAAACACTGTGCCCAAGCTCATGGGCGCAGGTGTATGTTTGCAATTCTTCGGATATGTTCTGGTTAATGATGATAAATTTGGAACGCTTATATGTAGTGTAGTAGCCCCATGTGCTGCCAAGCTCTGCGTACATGACGATGATGTTCAGCAGCTGCGCCAGCTCATAGGGGTTATTTGTTTTGTGCTTATGTGTTAGCTGCTTCACAGCAGCCTTGATATCCATGATATTATTCCTCTTCGTGGCGATATTTTTTAGGAGTGTATTTTTCTTTGGCGATTTTCTTTGCCAGTCGCATGGTAGCCTGCAGGCTTGCTTTCAGGAGTTCTCTGTCTTCATCATCTTCAACGGTACCGCCCATGGCAGCCATTGCGTTTTTGCTGTCGAGGTCGGCAAGCATTTTTTCGAGGTCGGCGGCGATTTGGCGTTCATCGCGGGGGGTGAGGGGGACGGATTGGTCTAACAGTGTATTCATATCAACGTTGAAGAAATCAGCTAGCAATTCCAATACTTCATATTTCGGTTCTCGGTTGCCAGATTCATACATGCCTATTGCGCTTCGCGTAAGACCTGTTAATTTAGCTAATTCACCTTGTGTTAATCCCTTCTTTAGTCTGAGTGTTTTAAGCATTGTGTTAAATGGCATGATAAAGCTCCTTTCTAGTAACTACCTAAATAATATCACGTAACGTGAATAATAGCAAGGGAAAAACTAGAAAAATGTCACGAAACGTGTTGACATTAAGAGGATGAAGTGGTATTATAAATTTAGTCACAAAACGTGACAGAGAAAACGGAGGTGATAAAATGAACGATGCTAAAACTATTGGAGAACGTCTTTTGAAATTGCGTCTTTCTGAAAAGAAAACGCAAAAAGAAGTGACTGAAGCCATTGGAATTAGCGTTTCAGCGTTAACTATGTACGAAACAGGGAATAGAATTCCTAGAGATGAAATCAAGGTTAAGCTGGCACATTATTATTCTACAAGTGTAGAACGTCTTTTTTATGCCTAATCGTGACACGTATCGTGACAACAAAGGAGGCGCAGAATGAATAATTTACAGATTTTCAATAGTCCCGAGTTTGGGCAAGTTCGTACAATCCAGCAAAACGGGGAACCTTGGTTTGTTGGTAAGGATGTAGCAGAGATTCTTGGATATAAAGATACGTCAGACGCTATGAAAAAGCATGTTGATATTGAAGATAAGCTGACTCGGCGTTTTGCCGACTCAGGTCAAAACCGTGAAATGTACATCATCAACGAAAGCGGTCTTTACTCTCTCATCCTCTCCAGCAAGATGCCCAAAGCAAAGGAATTCAAGCGCTGGGTGACAAGCGAAGTCATTCCGGCAATCAGAAAGACCGGCAAGTACGAAGCCATGGCGCAGGCGGTTCCTATCAACGATGAGCCTGCCACGGACTTCACGCAGCTGGAATTTGACCAGCGCATCCGCATTGCAGCCATCATCGCCAGCTGCCGCCGCGAACGCCTGCCGTTGGTGGCGAAGGTGCTTTCCCTCGACCTCGAAGGAATGATGCCGCTGATGCCGGCGCATATTACTGAGGCAGAGCAGGCCGCGTACCGGTACATCTCCGGCGTGTACGACTCGCTTGAACGCGATACGCCGATACAGTACTTTTACAGCTCTTACACCAAATGGTGCATGGAGCAGAACCTGCTGCCGTTGACGAAACACGGTGTCACAAAGGTTTTAAAAAAATACTTTCCGGTGCAGACCGTTGCCACGTCATATTATGAAAACGGCACCCGCGTGATGGGGTGCTGCAGGTGTTATCGGAAGATGGGGAGGTGACAATATGAACCAAGAAATCAGAACACAGGTGGTTATCAAGGTAGCCAATCTGGATCCGAAGGTGCAGCGTCTGCTGAAAGCGTATGAAGAATTCAAGGCAGCCGCTAACGACTTGCAGGTGGAAACCTGGAAAGAGTGCATAGAAGTACATGTAGAATAATAGCCCGCACAGAAAAGCGCAGGCTGTAAGGTGATTATTTGTACTGTTTGAGAACTGCGTTGATGCAGCGAGCTATAGATATGGTGATGTACAAAACGTCGTTGCTGTTGCAACAGATTGTGGCGTCACCAACAAAGGTTAAGGCAAGGAGATGAGATTATGGCAAGTATAGAGCTTTTGACTGTTGCGGAAGTAAGCAAGCTTCTGAAATGCAATGTTGATTACGTTTACAAGCTCAAGAAATCCGGTCTGCTGAGATTCATGAAGCTTGGCAACCTTAAATGCCGCCGGGAATCTTTGGAAGAGTTCCTCAGCACATATGACGGCAAGGATGTAACAGATCCGTTTAATGTGAAGGAGTTGTAGATATGAAAAAAATCTTATTTGTCCTGATGGCAGCCTGCTGTATTTGGGCTGCATGGGATTACAGCCGCCCGGTAGATAAATACGTAGTAAAAACTGTTGCCGGCGAAGGCGATACCCTTTGGAACATTGTTGGCGATGTCATGAGCCAAGAGGGTGACCGTCGTGACGTTAGGGAAGTTATCCACTATGCTCGGGAGATTAGCAACATTAAGGGCACGTTGCAGCCGGGGGACATCGTGCTGATTCCCATTGAGGTGCGCAGATGAACGCAGACAAAGAAAAAACCGCTGATGCTAGCGCCATCAGCGGTAAGGGTGAAGTTATGGTTTTCCGTTCCAACTTCAACCCTATTATAACACGGATGATAGGAGAAAGACAATGCTTACACCAGAAGAAGTAAAAGCGCTGGCAGACGGCCTGACGCGCAAGAAAGCAGCCAATGAAAAACCGGTAACGCGGGAAACGTTCCTCAATCAGTACCGCTCATGCAGTAACTGCAAATTTGATGGCAGCTGCCGCCGCCAAAATTTCGGTTATTACCGTCCGGATGCAGACAGCTACTATGTCAGCAGTGTATACCCGTTAGGCTACAAATCCTGCTGTGTTTTTAATGCGAATGCAGCGGTTACAGTTTATAACCTGCTGAAGCAGGCAGAAAGAGAGGGCAAAATATGCAAATGAGTGAAAACATCAACGAGCTGGCCACGGCGCTGGCCAAAGCGCAGGGCGAGATGAAGAATGCGGGCAAGACTTCCGATAACCCGTTCTTTAAAAGCAAATACGCAGACCTTGCGGAAATCCTTAATGCGGTGCGTGAACCGCTCAGCAAGTACGGCCTGAGCATCAGCCAGCTGTATGACGGCATGGGCGTGCCGGATAAAACCATTACTGTTACCACACTGCTGATGCACAGCAGCGGTCAGTATATCGGCAACACGGCAAACTACCCGGTGGCTAAGGCTGATATTCAAGGGGTAGGCAGTGCCATTACCTATGCAAGACGTTATTCACTGGCGGCAATCCTCGGACTGTCGCAGGAAGACGATGACGGCAATGCAGCCTGCCGTCCAGAAGCACCCCGGCCGGAGCAGCAGCGCCAGCAGGGTGACCGCTTTGTTCATATCGCTTCTGACGGTACTGTCAGCGTGGTCCTCAAAGGTGGCGTGTACAAGAAGATTCAGGACGTGGAACCTGAGCTGCTTGCAAAAATGGCTGGGCTGGAGCAGTACAGGCTTGCTCATCCGGCTATCAAGGAGCTTCTGGGGAGTACCGATGCGCAAGGTTAAGTCGATAATAACTGATGATTTTGAGCACTGCTATCTGTGTGGCAGGCCTGCGGAGTGCGTTCATCACATGCTTCCCGGAGCCAAACGCAAAGCATCGGACAGGCTGGGGCTTGTAGTACCGCTTTGCAATGACTGCCACACAATGGGACCTAATGCGGTGCATTCCTCCGGTGGCGTTAACATACTTAATGATCTGAAGCGCATAGCGCAGTCAATTTATGAGGAAACGCACTCGCGGGACCATTGGATGATGAACGTAGGGAAAAACTACCTCAGAAATGACAGATGAAATTTGAAACCAAGATTATAAACTTCTTTGCCGGTTGTCTGCAGATACCGATACCGGCGGCACTGATCGCACTGATAGGCGAGCTGCAGCAGGCAGCGAATGGCGGGAAGGTACTGGAAGTTGAAATCAAGATAAAGCGTAAAAGGCGCAGCCTTAATGCTAATGCTTATCTTTGGGAAGTGCTGGGCAGGATGGCTGCCGTGCTGAAAACCGATAAAGACAGCGTATACCTGATGATGCTGGAACGCTACGGCGTATATACCCACGTCTGCGTGAAGCCTGCCGCCGTAGAGCGGGTAAAACAGGAATGGCGGACAGTCAGGGAACTGGGCGAAATCACAATCAACGGTCAGAAGGCTGTGCAGCTGCAATGCTATTTCGGCAGCCATACCTACAACAGCAAGGAATTCAGCGTGCTGTTGGAAGGCGTGCTCAGTGAAGCTGCCGAGCTGGGCATAGAAACACTTTCAGAGGCAGACAAAGACCTGATGCTGAAGGAATGGGGTGCAAAATGAGAAGACGCAAAGCCTTGATGAAATATGTAAGATTGCTGGCACGCTTACCATCCTGGAGGCGGTGCTTATGAAAAAACACAGCTTCAGCGTGGAATTTGCAGAGCGCTACGGGATAGTAGAAGCGCTGCTGCTTGATTACTTCTTTTTCTGGATTAACAACAGCCAGAAGAAGAAGGAGAAAGACAAATACCACGACGGACGGTATTGGGTGTATGGCAGCGTTCGCAAGATTGCAGAAGCTCATCCGTATCTGTCTTTCTCTAAGGTTCATAGAGCCTTGAAAAAATTAGAAGAAGCCGGAGCCATAAAAACTGACGCATTCAACAAAATGCGTTGGGATAAAACTACATGGTATACGCTGACGGATGAAATTTTAGACCTGTTTCAAAATGAAACAGGGGGTGTTTCAAAATGCAACAGGCTGTTTCAAAATGAAACAAGGGTGTTTCAAAATGAAACAGGGGTGTTTCAAAATGAAACAACAATACCTATTCAAACCCCTATTCAAACCCCTATTCAAGAGGATGATGGGGAGAACGCGCGCGAGCAACCCAGTTTGCCCGGCAAGGTTAACCAGGAACACAGTGAGCGGAGGGAGAACGGACGGGCCGTCTACACGCAAGCGGTGGAGTGCTACGAAAAGAACATGGGCACGATTGCAACACCTATGCTGGCAGAGCTGGTTCAATCGTTAGTTGACGAAGTTGGTCTGGACATATTCTGTAAGGCTGCCGAAATCGGCGGCAGGAATAACGCCAAGGGCTTCAGGTATGTTGAAAAGGTCGCAGTCAACATCAAGGAGGGCAAGACCTTCCGGGCGCCGCAAAAGCATAAGGGGCGCGGAAACGATGTTGTAGAGACTACAGCAGAAGCACTGCAGCTTTTAGAAAGCGGTGAAATTATTGACTTGTGACGAAGAAAGACGCGGACAGATTGTAGGTATGCTGTTCGGAGCCTTCGGACAGGCGAACGATGCACACCGGCAGGCCATTTATACCAAGGTTCTGGGAGATATCCCGAACGAAATCCTCAGCAAGGCAGTGAAGAAGCTGCTGCTGGAGAGCAAATTTCTGCCGTCAATCGCAGAGGTCGTAGATGCCAGCAAAAGCCTTATGGGCACGGCGGATGACAGTACCAGAGTACGCGAATGGGATGAAGCATGGAATGAGATTGAACGTGCCATGCAGTCGACTCCTTGGGGACATACTCCGGTATTCAGCAGGATAGAAATCGAGCTTGCTGTGAGGAGCTTCGGCTGGCATGATCTGCAGATGACCTTGGCTGAGGACATGCCCACAGTGCGGGCTCAGGTCCGCCGGATGTATGAGGATGTGTGCCGGAGAACCAAAGAGCACGGCCACAACGAGTATATTTTGGGCAGGAACAAAACCGGGCTGCTGCAGCCATCGGCTCCGAAGCCGAAGGGGCTGACAAGCATGAGCGATGTACTGGCCAGAATCGAGGTGCGTAAATGAGATGCAGAGGGTGCCAGGAGCGGCGAGCAAACTGCCATGCGCACTGCGAACATTATCTTGCATGGCGTGCTGAACAGGACAGGCTTAAGGCTGCCGAAATCAGGGAACGTCAAGGTGAATTATATGCCATAGAGGTAGGCAAGGAGCGTCTTAGACGGCAGGCTGTGCTTAGACAGTGTGACCGCATAAAGGGATGCAGGAGATTTAAGGAGTGAGTGAATGAACAATATTGTTTTGCTGGGACGTCTTACGAAAGATGCAGACATCAGAAGTACCCAGAGCGGGAAAGTGGTCGCCAGCTTTACATTGGCTGTAGACAGACCATATACACAGAACGGAAAGAGGGAAGTGGATTTCATCGCCTGCCAGATTTGGGGCAAAAGCGCTGAAGTGCTTGGCAAAAGCGTACATAAAGGCCAGCGCATTTTGCTGGAAGGCCGTCTGCAAATCCGTCAGTATACGGACAAGAATGGCAACAAGCGTACTGCTGCAGAGGTTGTTGCTGACCGCTTCGAGTTTATCGAACGTAAAGAACAGACTGAGTCTCAGGGCATGGAAAATTTTGGCCAGCAGATGCCGTTCGATGAGGAGATTCCGTTTTGACAAAGTACAATAACCGGAAAGTGGTTATAGACGGCATAACATTTGACAGCCAGAAGGAAGGCAACTTCTACTGCGAACTGAAGGTGCTGAAGATGGCTGGAGAGGTCAAAGAGTTCTCATTGCAGGTCCCCTATGAGCTGCAGCCTAAGTTCAAGTGTGCCGGCAAGACCATCAGGGCTATAAAATACGTTGCTGATTTTGTGGTAACGTACGCTGACGGGTCGACAGCTGTTATAGACACAAAAGGCTACAAGACAAAGGAGTACCTGCTGAAAAAGAAGATACTGCTGTACCGCTATCCGGATATAAATTTTAAAGAAATATAAGGAGATGTGAAGTTATGGTTTTCCGTGACAATTTCAAAAGATTCATCGAAGAGAAGACAGGGATGAAGACAAGTAATTTTCTGAAAGAGCTGGGCATGAGCTACAGTGTAGTGAAGTCGCTTGATGAAGAAGGTATCGAGGCGCTGACCGAGAAGCAGCTGAATAAGTTCTGCGATGCGCTGGAGCTGAGCAAGGAAGAATTTGCCAGACTGTGGGACGAAGATTATTTTGAAGATGAAGTCCCGGTAGCGTGTAAGCGTATGAGCTGCGATGACCTTAAGAAGAAGCTGATGAAGGACCATAAGCTGAAGGTGACGCGTATTGAAACATCCATTCCGGTAGAAGTAGATCCTGCAGATGTTGAAGAAGAACCGGCTGAAGTGTTCGCTGAAGCTGCTGAGCCTGAAAAGTGCGAAGAAGAAAGCAGCGAAAAATATCTGGCTGATGCGGCAAGTATGCTGAAGGCTGCCATTGAGGACTATGAAGAAAATGACGTTGTTAATCATCCGCACACTACACCGGCGGAAAGATGGAATGCATTGACATCGTTGATGTTATGACCGAGGACAAACAAGGCCTTGAAGCCTTCTGCATCGGAAACATCGTGAAATACCTGTACCGCTATAACAAAAAAGGCGGAGTTGAGGACGTCAAGAAGGCCGAATGGTATTTCAAGAAGCTGGTTGAAGTATTGGAGGAAAAGCAATGATTATTCAGTATAAAATTGTCCGCAAGATTGGTGAGCTGCCGCAGATTGGCAAAGGTTACGTTAAGCAGCTGAATTTGGTTGAGTGGGACGGTCACGCAGCAAAGTATGACCTGCGTCCCTGGACCCGCAGCGGAGAGCCTGCCAAAGGTATTACTCTTTCGTTAGAAGAGCTGGCAGCACTGCATGAAATCATTGGCGCTGAGCTGGAGAAGGTGAAAGCATGAAACACGCACCCTATATGGCCAGTGCAGAGCTCAATCAGCTGATGTGGTTGAGCTCTGTGGTCCAGATCATGGAACGCATTCTGGATGATGCCACTACAACTGATAAAGACTGGCGCAAATACATGAAAACAATCAAGAGCTATGCCGGCAAGATTATTGATGCCAGAATAGCCGATCTGGATGAACTTGAAAAGAAAAAAGTAGCCAGACGCTCGCAGAATATCGGAATAAAGGTTTACAGCTATGATGATGCACGCGTAGACAAGGATGACAACGGACGTACATATACAATAGCTCAGGAAGATTTTCTGGACTTGGTGGATGCAGCAAGCCTTCATTGCTACAGCTGCCCTCAGGGTGATGTAGTGGCAGATTGCCCAAGACGCAAGCTATTTCATCGTTTAGGCCTTTCATGCCATGCGTTGCGCACGAACCCGGCTCCGGGGGAATGCGAATGGCGCTATGAGAACAGCCAACGCTGTATAACGCCTCAGTATAAATGTCTTGAAGAAGAGCAGCTCAACCAGCTGCCGTAAGGAGAAAAGCATGAGCGTAAATAGAGCTTTGAGAAGAGCAGCAGCAAAGAAAGCCTTTAAGCAGGACGTTAAAATGAGCGACTTGGATAAAGAGCTTTGTGATGCTGCCAACAGAAAAACCTTGGAGAAAATGACGGTTGATATCGTTACGATGATGTTAAGAGCTACATGCCTTACTGTGATGCACAACTTCAAGGAGATAACCAAAAAGGAAACCCGCATCGAAAACACCGTCAAAATAGTTCATGATTATGTGATGAAGCTCAAAAATCATGAGCTGAGCCGCGAAGATATGGCAATCATCCAAGAGGTGGAAGCTGCCATGAAGCAGAGTGTGGAGGAAGAGGAATGATTTTATACAGAGCTATGAGCTGGCTGGAGCTGTCAAAGTACTTGTCAGGTATCACGATTTATCCGGTAGCCAACATTCCCTCCAAGAATGCCTGGAAGGGCAAGAAAGTACTGTGTTTTTTCGGTACGGCAAATAACGCGGTACACTGGGCGGCGCCCGGCACGCATGACGTAATAGTCAAAGTTGATATCCCGGAACGTCGTCTGCATAAAGGCTGGGGCATATATCCGGATCTTACTCAGCAGGTAAGCGTTCCGGATATGATGAAGGCGATATTGACCGGCCGCCCGCATCCTGTACCGTGCGTCAAGGTAGAGGAATATGCCGTAACCTATTATGACAAGGCCAGTGCCTTCTTCCTGGACTATGCTGAGATTGACTGGCGAAACCCTTATAAAGTTAATGCCTTTAAAAATGGCAAAAAAATAAAGGTTTTGCCGGGATATGATGATTTGATAAAGGAGTGAGCTGCATGATTGATTCTAAGCAATATTTCAGCCCTTGGCAGTTTGGCATGCCTGCCTTGGTAAAAGTTAAGGGAGAGTTCCGTATTTGCCCTACATACCGTCTGATTACCGAGAAATATACGGATATCCGCCGCCGCATGGCTGAAAAAGAAGCTGCAAAGGCCAGCGCCCGCCGCGAAGCTGTTAGCTTTGTCCCGAAGTTCGTGTTGTATCGCAAGGAGCGTGAGGCGAAATGGTAATCATAAGGGCAATCGAAATGGTGATGGGAGCAGTGCTTATACTGCTTTCAGCCGTAATGTTTAAATGGTGGCTGGAAGCGGATGAAAGCATTTTGCGTCTGGTGCAAATTGCACTTTATGGAATCATCGGCATAATGATTATCGTGGATAACTGGAGATGAGAAAATGAGAGAATTAAAATTATCGTCGCCACTTAACATTCAGATCATCACCGAGCCGGAGCGTATGGCTCTGCGTATCGCCTTAGATAAAAGCATTGGCGAGAACCTCGGTATGGTTTTGGCGCTGAAAGATACAAAAAGAGAGATTCCGCAAGGCCTGTATAACAGCGGGCTGGACTACCATCGCGACAACTTGGAAATTTACCTGCGCTTGCGCAATAGACTTGAAGATGCTATCTACGAGGCTGAGAGCAATGGCAAGCAAGGAGCTTAAAGAGGAACGCCGTGCGTTAGGGCTGTGTGTATATTGTGGCCGCCCTGCTGTGATTAAGGCGGACGGCACACCAGCCCGCAGATGCGAGCTGTGCAGCGGCAGTCATGTGCGCCAGAAACGTGATGCAAGGCATGGCATCGAGACACGGGGCAGAGTTACAGGCAGGCCGAGAGGACACGTTGAGCAAAAGTATTACCAGAGGCCGGGGCAGGAGCTGGTAACCTGCCCTGATTGCGGAATCCGTACCAATGCCGATTATTGGTATTGTCCATGGTGCGGTTCTATATTGGAAATTTGTACCGGAGGAAGAAATGAGGCGTAAAGCATTATGGTTGATTGCAGAAAGGTGGTAAATAAATGAACATTGAAGATTATAAACATCGCCTTGTGAATGATGCGCAGCTGTGTATCAATGACTGGCAGTGCAGCGGCGATGACGATTATTTGCATAAGGCAGCTGCTTGCTTGAAGGCAGCTGCCGAAGCTGACGCAGAAGAGATTCTTGCAACATTTTGCAAAAATCCCTTGAAAAAGTTGAGGTGACTTTACATTGATAACTTCAATATCTCAGGAAAAAGAAAGATTTGACAAGATAGTGCAATCTTTTGAAAGCTGCTCTAAGCACAGCGGCGCGATTGCCTTTGACGCATATCTTTGCGCCGCTGCCAGAGAAAATTTAAACGCGATAGCCGCGTTACAAGGTAAGCCTTTGTTTGATTTAAGCAGCCTTTATGATGAGTATAAGGACGAGTTGCCAATATTTCAGGGTATAACGGCAGATTTGACGGAGCTTATGGATTATTCAGCCGCAAACAAAGAATACACTGATTACCTAGGGCAGATATTTCATCGGCTGCAGGCTAATAGTAAACAGGCAGGTCAATTTTTTACGCCGTCTTCGTTGGGCAGGCTTACTGCAAATGTCGTCGATGACGCTGACTACATCAGGAAGGCTATTGCAGCAAAGGGGTATATAAAATTAGCAGAGCCGGCATGTGGCAGCGGCTCGATGCTGCTGGGCTATGTGTCCAAGATAGCTAAGCTTGGTTACAACCCCCAGCAGGTGCTGTTGATAGACGCTTGGGACATTGACCAAAAATGCGTCAATATGTGCTATCTCCAGCTTAACCTCTACGGCCTCCGTGCCGCCGTTACTCATGGAGATACCTTGGCTAATAAAGTGTATGCAAAGCATCATACGTTGATGTATATATTGAATGGAGCGATACCTGAAATAAGAGGTGATTATGATGCCAGATGAAGACCTCAGAGATACGTACATAAAATCCGTGCTCAATGACGTGGGGACGGTTTTATCCGGTAAAGATTTGATGTTGCTGCAAAACACAATGTACGCAAAATTTGAGGGATTTACCCTTGCGAGAACATGCAAAGAATTGGTTGTCGATGACGGCAACAATGCGGATATCATAAAGAGGTTTTTTATAGCGAAAAAAATAGAAGGTCTCAGCAAAAGAAGCCTACAGGTTTATTTTTATCATCTGCGTTCAACTTTAGAAAAAATTCCCAAAAGGATACAAGACATTAACGTGACTGATATAAGGCTGAGTTTGGCGGAAACAATGACCAACAGCTCGAAAATTCACGCTGATAATCAACGGCGAATATTATCCTCATTTTTCACCTGGTGTGAGGAGGAAGATATTATCGACCGCTCGCCGATGCGCCGGATTAAAAAAATAAAATTCCCCGAGCACATCAGACGTCCGCTTGAGGCGATTGAGGTGGAGAAGATCCGGCAGGCTATTGGCGAAAACATTAAGGAACGAGCCATATTTGAATTTCTGCTGTCTACAGCATGTCGCGCTGCGGAAGCGGTGGCGTTGAACCGTAGGGACGTAGATTTATTGTCCGGAGAAGCCATTGTTATGGGCAAAGGTTCACGCGAACGCAAAGTATATTTAAACGCCGTAGCAAAAATGTTCTTGGCGCAATATCTTGAAAGTCGCAAAGATGACAACGAGGCCCTTTTCGTGAGCGACAAAAAACCTTATAAACGTTTAGGGACAGGTGGCGTGGAGGACATAATCCGAAAAGCTGGCGAGCTTTTAGGGATGCATACGTTTCCACATCGGCTGCGCCATACGGCGGCTACAATGGCCTTACAACGCGGCATGCCGATTGAGCAGGTACAAAAAATGCTTGGGCACAAGAGGATTGAAACAACTCTTATTTATGCGAAAACTATTGCTGATGATGTTAAATATGCACACAAAAAATATTGTTAAGCATAGCCCATGGGTGCGGCGGCAGCCACGCCACCGCTTTTTATAAAGGAGTAATAGAATGATTGACGATAATGAATATTATCCTTGAGATAATTGCGGCCCGATGAATATTTAAGGAGGCTTTAACATGGAAGAAAATACTAAAGAGCGTATCTGTTATCTGTTGGCTGAAAATCACAAGCTGCGCAACCTGAATGACGAGCTGGAAAAGGAACTGGCTCTCAAAGACGAGATTATACGTAAACAGATCTGCATGATGAGCGAGGGTAAAAACGCTGTTGAGCATTATGGATCTCAGTCCGGTAGCGGCGCGTCCGGCAAGGGTAGAAGAATTCGAGGTATATAATGGAGCACAGTAAAAAGTATAGGCTGATGGCTAATAAGCTGATACGCACGTTGCCGGAGTTTGCGGATATCAAGGCTGCTAAAGTAAAAATAGCCTACTTATCCAGCCTGGAAGAGAAGAAGCGCAATAAGCGGACGATATTTGCGGACTGCAACTTAGTGAGCGACCGCTACAGCTGGTGCTGCCCCTATGATTTTTTTATTGTGGTCTATGAACCGAATGTAGTTGGCTTTAGCGAAAAACAGCTGGAAACATTGCTGAGGCATGAGCTGCATCATGTTGGCATTGATTTTGAGAAAAACGAAACAGGCTTCTACGTTGTACCGCATGATGTGGAAGAATTTTGGGATATTATTGATGATGTGGGATTAAGGTGGTGTGAGATGGATGCCTATAAAGAAACAACTGGATAATTTAAAGAATGGAAGAGCCACAAGGTTTCGAAGCGGCGAGGAAGCTGCTTGCTTCTCACTCTGAGCTGCTATTGAATTTATTTTTACACATAGGAGGTGGATCAGGTGGACAACAAAAAACTGATACATGATACTGTTGTGGCAACGCTGGCTGCCTTAAATAGCCAGCCTAAGCCGCAGGACTGCTATAAGGCGACAGAGGCTCGCTTGTATGCTTATCCTGTTTTGCTTGAGAACATCAAGCGTTATAAATTGGACATCCGTGATTTGAAGAAGGAGAAGAACACCGAGAAGTCTAAGGACATTACCTGCTGGGGCGGTACTTCTGGTGTACGTCTTACGCCTGAAGAAAAGCAGGCAGCGAAAATCATGGCTGTGGAGATTAAGCTTGAACGCGATACGGCAGAAGTTAATCGCATTAATAAAGCGATGTTGCGTTTGGAGCGCATGAATAGTGAAGAAGATGTGGCTTTTATAAAGAGGCTGTATTTTCAGGGGCTTGACCTTGCTGGGTTGGCTGAGTTCATGGGCGAGTCGCTGGCTGCTATCCAGCGAAGGCGTACGCGCCTGGTGCGGCAGCTGGCGTTGATGTTATATGGAGCGGAGGCGTTGATATGACAATGATTAATTTGTATCCTGTGATTGCTGAAAAATTGCATATCCCTGTTGGCAAGGAGTTTAAGCTCAAGCCTAAGCGTGGCGGAGTATATCCGGCGCAGTACCGTTTTATCGCTGATGATTTGGAGTATCGTCCGAGCCAGTGCTGCCATTGGTCAAGCGTTAGTAATCAGCCCATGCAGATGCGTATTTTTCTGGCTTTGCTGCGTGGCGGTGTGGAGGTTGTAGAGGAGTAAAGGCGTGGAGTGGAATGAAGAATTAGAGAAAAAACTGCAACGCCGTGGCGAAATCTGGCACGCGGAAAAACTTGCATCACGTCTTATATTCGACGGCCGCCGTGCTCTTGAACACTATACTGCAGATGAAATGCGTGCGAAATTTGAGCCTATAGCAAAGAAGTACAGAGAAAGCGGGCGCTTTATCAACTGTCTGGCATCTGATGCCTTGGTGATGTACTGCAAGGAGCAGGGCTATAAATGGGAGTGGTACCCACCTAGCCCGTTGGGAGAGTATTGGTTTGTGCTGCCGAAAGAGGATTTATTTTAGGAGGTGCTAAAAGATGAGTAAAAATATTCTCCCCGAAATTGCTAAGATGCTGGATGTGGAGATGTATGAAAAATTTAAAATTGAGGGCATGAGCTCTGACCTGGTTTTCCGAATCGGTGTAGACGGACTCGAAATGGAACGTTTTGACTATGCTGAGGATGACCGCATATGGGTGACTCTTGCTTCATGCAATTTTGTTGATTTGCTGACTGGTAAGGCAAAAATCGTCAAACTGCCATGGAAGCCGAAAGAAGGCGAGACCTATTGGACATTCATTCTTTATGATTCCGATATTAGGTTGGGTATTGAACCTCACGAGTGGCTTGACGACATATTTGACTTTGCACTTTTTAAAGCAGGATGGATATATCGTAGCTACGAGGAAGCCGAAGCGGCACTCCCTGCCGTAGCGAAGGCAATGAATATTGAATATAAAATTTAGGAGGATTATTATGACTGAACATAACGAATTTACATCGTTTATTGATGACGAGCTTGAACGCGTAGGTGATTTGTTCGCAGAAAAACAGCAGCAGTATTCTGCTGGTGCTGATCCGTTGTCAAACTTCCGCACTGGCGCGCTGCTGGAGCATCGTGATGGTAGCTACGAGAAGATGTACGAGGTTGCTAAGGGCTACCTGAATAAGCACATCGCTTTTCTCTATGACCATGGCATCGTTGACAAAACGGAGGAATCCTTGCGCGACATGGTGGTCTATGGTCTGATTATGTTGTACATGGTTAAAAAGAATCAGGAGCTTGAGTAGGCGAAGGAGTGAGCTTGATGAGCAGTAAACGTAAACTTAAGCGCCGCAATCCTGCGCCGGTGGCAGGTTTTAAATACGAGCGCATGTGTCAGACGGTGTCTGAGTAGGCTATCTATCGCGTGCTGGCTGTCGCGATTGATATCCTCTGGAATGATTTCGGTGGTCTGCAGCGCAAGGACCAGCGTCTGAAATTCTTCGCTGAGACATTCCGTGAGCGTCTGGAAGTTGTCGACCAGGGCTTTACGCCGTCGCAGCAGGCAGCCATGGATGAGCTGCAACGTCAGGCTGGTTACAGCGTGGTGTTTAATACTAAATAATTTAATGACCGCTCATCGTGTGGTGGGCGGTCTTATTTTCTTTAAAATTCACAAAGAGTTCACAAAGGCGTGAGAAAAAGCGGTGATTTTTATGGTATAATAAAAACCGTGGAGAAGTGTCGATAAAATTCGATTGAGAGTGATGCAATTTCTGATGGTACTCGAACATTCGATACTTTTTTGAGAGGAACTTTGGATGCGGTAGCTTATTGTTAGGTACTAGATTCCGGGTTCTTTTTTTGTGTATGGAGCGTCTGGCTTTTAGCCGGGCGCTTTTTTTATGCCCGGAAACCGTAACCTAAGGGACGGGACATCCCTTGTTAATCTCAAATCCTCAGCGGCAGTCCGGGCACCATTTAATGACTTGCAATTATTGATGGAGTGAGTTAATATGTTTACAAGACCTTTAATTCTCGCAGCACGAATTTTGGATGACGATTATCCGAAAGACCCGAATCCTGAAAATTGGCGTACTATCAATGGAGCCAGGGTACATGTTGATGGCGAAGGTAATGCTGATGGAGGCGCAGGTGGTAGGTTCAATGGCAATAAATTCGGTGAAGATTGGCGTTCTGGTCAGCGTAGCGCATTGTTACAGGCAGCTTCTATTTTGGCTAATAAGGAAGAAGCAAAGAAGCCTAAGTCTAAGCGCCAAAATTCGCAAGAACACTTGGTTGATTACATTAAACATCAGCTGAATTTTGATGTATCAGAATATAGGGACACAAAATATGAAAGCAGAGGAACGATAAATTTAGACTGGAAGCGTATGCCAAGGAACATCAAGGCGCAGATTACTAACCTAGCACTGAGATACAAGAAGTTTGACATTTTGGACAATGGTGGCTTAGGCGTAACGTTGAAGCCATACAAGCAGAACAGGGAACCTGTTGTTTCTACTGCGTTATTTTAAGTGATGAATAAGAAGATGAGTAAATCTATGTACTTTAATATTTATGCTAAATTACCATTGAAATGAGGGTGGCAAAATGGAAGAAGAATTAAAAAAAGTGCTAAGATCAATGCCGGACTATTATTATGATTTTGAGTTAGGCATCTTGTTATTGCTAGAAGATAATAACGAGGCTATGGCTGATACTATCGATTATATTAAAAATAATCCTGATGCTAACACTGGAGACGTTCTTAAGTATGCTCATCAGTTTGTGGAATTTGTATACGAGGATGAGTGAGGAGGCTGATGCCAATGAAGACGTACAAGTTTAACAACCTAGACAAATTTGAAAGACTTGTAAAAACAGCAAAGCACCAAGCTCAGGCGCTGGAAGGCGTTCTCTCTGAATTAAAGAACTTCCGGTTTGAGATGGTGCTTGTTGATTTACCTGATTATCCTACTCAGATAGTTTCTGCAGAGGCTGCCAAGCTGAAACCAGCAGACAATCTTGTTGAGGACAATGCATTCCTGAAAACTCAGGCTCAGTAAGCATTCCACATTTTGTATTGATAATTTGTTTTGTTTCTGTATCGTAGTAAATGTAAAATGGAATTTCAAAGCCGTTGTGCTTGCAGGTGACTGTGTGTATGCTGACATATCTTGTGGACATTAAATCACCTCGGTTCTGTATTTTTAATAATAACATATTTTGAATTTTGCGTAGCTGGATTTTTTCTAGTTACGCTTTTTTATTTTATAAGAATAGAGGTGGTGTATATGAATGCCTAAAGGGGATAATCCAAATAGCAGAGCTAATTTGGTGAAAGGAAAACCATTTAACGAGGAAAGAGCGAGGATAGCTGCTCAAAAATCCGTGGAGAAGCGTCGCAAACTCCGTACCTTCCGTGAGCTTGACGAAGACTTTACCAGTGATAAAGAGCGCCTGGATATGCTTGAAGCACTTAAAGCAAAGGCTAAGCGGGGGAATGTTAAGGCGTTTGAAGTATATCGTGACACCATGGGAATGAATCCTAAAGAGTCTGGCGGACAGATTCAATATGAGGATGATGGCTTTACCGACGCAATCAAACGCAGTGCAAAGGATGTGTGGAAATAATGGGCATCGTTGGCAGGCTGCGTAGTATTATCAAACCTGTTATCAAGTTCTATGAGTTCAGTAAAAAACAAATGCAAATCTTGACGTGGTGGTGTGAAGATTCTCCCTACCACGATTACAATGGCATCATAGCTGACGGCTCCATCCGTGCTGGTAAAACGGTAGCGATGGCCGTCTCTTTTGTCATTTGGGCTATGGACAGCTACGATGGCCAGAACTTTGCTATGTGCGGTAAAACCGTAGGCAGCTTCCGGCGTAACGTCTGGAAATGGCTCAAGCCTGTATTGCTGGTGCGTGGCTATCAGGTGGAAGAATCACGCACGGAGAACCTTATCGTGATAGCTCGCAAGCAAGGCAGTACGATGAAGCTGAATTACTTCTACGTGTTCGGTGGTCGTGACGAATCCTCGCAGGACCTTATTCAAGGTATTACTTTGGCTGGTCTGTTTTGCGATGAGGTCGCGCTCATGCCGGAGTCATTCGTCAACCAGGCATCCGGCCGCTGCTCTGTTCCGGGCGCTAAGCTGTGGTTTAACTGTAACCCGGACAGCCCGATGCATTGGTTCCTGCTGCGCTGGATCGAGAAGTGCGACGAGAAGCGCTTGCTGCATATCCACTTCTTGATGGACGACAATCCGTCGTTATCCGACGAGGTGCGTGAACGTTACCGGACAATGTATTCCGGTGTGTTCTATCGCCGCTTCATTCTAGGCGAGTGGGTAATGGCGCAGGGCGCTATCTACCGTGATGCGTGGAGTGATGAGCTGCTTTTTGGCGATGACCAGCTGGAGTATTTGCTCAAAAATCTGCACATCATGAAGCGCTCTATCACGATTGACTATGGTACCGTGAACCCGATGGTGTATCTGGACGTGCTCGATGATGGGCGCGACCTGTGGTTCATCCGCGAGTATTATTGGGACAGCCGCGCCGAGGAAAAGGAGAAGGACAACAGCCAATACGCCGACGACCTGCTTGAATTCGTGCGTGGCGTGGAGCTGTGGCCGGCAAATGTGGTTATAGATCCATCTGCAGCAAGCTTTAAGATTGAACTGCGGAATCGTGGGCTGCGTGCGAAGGAGACGGTGGAAACAATCAACGCCGACAATGATGTCATTGAGGGCATCCGCAAGGTGAACACGCTGCTAACCCGTCGCCGCATCCATTTTTATTGTGGCTTAGTGCACACGCTGAAGGAGATGCAGTCCTATTGTTGGGACGACAAGGCTCTGCAGCAGTCTGGCAAGGAGAAGCCTATTAAAGTAGCTGACCATGCGCCTGATGCGGTGCGCTACTATGTATCAACAGTCATCAGGCCAAGGAGGATAGCAAATGTCTAAAAGAAAACGCAGGCGCGCCCTGGACAAAGCTCCTGAGCCGCAGCCAATACGCAGCAGGGCACTCGACGCCTTTAGCAACGTGCTGGCTCGCTTGGGAGCAGGCACTCCGAACCTGCTGGAAGGCACGGAGTACAGTCTGCAGCGCATGTCGCGTGATTTTAATACTTTAAATGCTCTCTATCGCGAGAGCTGGATTGTCCGTCGCATCATCGACGTTATCCCGGCGGACATGCTCAAAAACTGGATAACGATTACCAGCGGTCTAGACCCCGATGTAGAGAAGCGGCTCAGTCTTACTCTACGCCGCACTCAGCTCATAGATAAGCTGAAGCGCGGCATGCAGTGGGGCAGACTCTATGGTGGTGCGTTAGGCGTGATGCTGGTCAAGCACCAAGGCTACGACCTTAGTCAGCCGCTGCAGCTTGACTGGATAATGCCTGGCGATTTCGCAGGGCTGCTCATCTTCGACCGCTGGAACGGAGTTAACCCATCCAGCGAACTCATCGAAGATATTAGTGATCCTGATTATGGTTATCCGAAATATTACACTGTGACTGATCCTGCTGGTGGCGGCTCCGTGAAGATTCATCATAGCAGGGTAGTTCGGTTCACCGGGAATACGTTACCGTTTTGGGAGGAAATAGCAGAGATGCAGTGGGGTGCGTCTGTCGTTGAGTCAATTTTTGATGAGCTGCGTAAGCGTGATAATGTGAGCTGGAACATTGCGCAGCTCACATTCATGGCGAATATCCGCGTGCTTAAAATGCAGGACTTAGGTCAGCTTCTGGCGGCAACGGACAACGAGTCGCAGGCTGAGCTGCTGCGAACGCTGGAAGCGCAGAACATGCTGCTGAACAATATGGGCATGCAGGTTATGGATGCTGCAGATGGTCTGGAAACACACCAGTACACGTTCGGTGGTCTTGCTGATTGCTATCAGCAGTTTATTATGGACATCAGCGGCGCTGCTGAAATTCCAGTGACGCGGCTGTTTGGACGCTCTCCCTCTGGCCTTAATGCTACGGGCGAGAGTGACCTGCAGAACTACTATGACATGATAGCCGAGAAGCAGGAGTCTTATCTGCGGCCCATTTTGAACAAAGTGCTCCCGCCGTTCATCATCTCGACGCTAGGCAGCCTGCCGGACGACTTTGATTTTGAATTCGACCCGGTTGCAGAGCCTACCGACAAAGAGCGCGCCGACCTTGCTAAGTGCGGCACTGACAATGTTGTGGCCGCCTACAATGCTGGTCTTATCTCTCAGCGCACTGCCCTGAAGGAGCTGAAGCAGCAGAGCGAGCGCACCGGTGTCTGGACGAACATCACCGATGAGGATATCGAGCGCGCGTCCGACTCTGTGGAGCCGCCGGGCGAGATGGGCGGAATGTTTGGCGGCGAAGAACCGATTGAACCACAGGTGTCTGCTTCTGTTAGGCAAGTGAAAAGTGCAGATGCTGCTTTCTGGAGTGAGGCTGATGATTTTAATTCACATCATAGTCCTGAGAATGGACGATTTTGTGAAGCCGATGGTGTTGGCGGTGGGGCTGGAAAAACAAATAACTTGCAAGAAAGCAAAAAGAATGGTACAATCAGCACCAAAGAAACAATAGCTCCAGAATGGTTTATTAAACAGAACAGGCCATTATTGATGAATGCGGAAATTAAGCAGTTAGGACATATGCGTTGGATAAGTAAACATGTTTTTGACCGTATGTGGGAGCGTGGAATAAATGCGGAAGAAATAAAGGATACCATCAAAAATGGAGAGAGAGCTGTTGATAATCAATACGGAGGTTATATTTACTCTTCAAACGGGATAAAAGTTTGTGTTACTAAGAGTGGAGGCTTAAAAACGGTTATCAATAAGTCTACACAAAATTTTAAAACTTCTCTCGGAGCAATATTGTTGGAGGCAAAAAATGCTAAAAAAACTAATTGAATTCTTTGAACGGGAAACAGGCGTGACTATTGAAGAAGCGTATAATTTATCGCCAGAAGAACAAGAAGCAATTTTTGACAAAATGGTGGAAATTGAACTTGAAGAACTCAGGGATGTAAATGATGAGAACGCTCCAATAAGTGAGCGTTGTGCTTTAGCTTGTAAATGGCAAGATATCATGAATGGTTCGAAAATTTAAATCCTTAAGCGTAGTTAGAAGTTTTCTAGCTGCGCTTTTTTTGTTGGAGTAATAAAATGAAAAAATTTAAAATGCCGCGAGTCATTGAGCGCTCTTATGCCAGCGCCATTGACCGCCTGATGCAAGGACTGAAGCGTGAGTTATCTCACGTTGCCAGTCCTTTTTTTATTGCTGACATAATGCGTCGGCTGGCACGTTCTCCGACTTTTATTCGTGCCTGCGACCAAATCGCGCGCTCGATGGCTACGCATCTGTTCCGCGACGGGCATAAGACGTGGCGTGCCGCAGCAGCTGAGGGCAGCAAGGGGCGAATCATCCGCACCGCTCTACAGCGCGAGCTTGCCTCACCACGCGTCGCGAAAGTGTACGAGGGTATAATCAGTCGCAACGCTGAATTAATCCGCTCTATGCCGCTCACGCTGGCTGAAAGGGTGGCTCATAAGGTTGCTAAAGGTTATGAGCAAGGCTTGCGACCGGAGGCAATGATAGACGATATGCTCAAGGAGTACCCGCAAATGACCGAAGCTCATGCAAGGCTCATCGCACGCACGGAAACCTCTAAAGCCAGCACGGCTCTGACGCAGGTGCGTGCTGCTGAGGCAGGGCTTGAGTGGTATGTCTGGCGGACGAGCGAGGACTCTCGTGTGCGTTCTGCTCACGCTCATATGGATGGCGTGATTATCCCTTGGAGCGAAGCTCCGGCGCCGGAACTGCTCAACCATGAGAAGTCGCAAGGGTACTACCATGCGGGAAACATTTACAATTGCCGCTGCTATCCTGAGCCGCTTATCAGGTTTGACCAGGTGGCGTGGCCTGCAAAGGTGTACCGCAACGGCAAAATCGAGCGTATGGGCATAAAACAATTTAAGCAACTATTACCTGGAGGTGAGCTATGAGCAAGGCATATTTTGGCTCACGAATCTCCGACCACATCCTCAAAACGCCGGAAGGCTTCCTGATCTGCAAGGATGTTCCGATTGCTCGTACCGGTACACAGCAGTATCGAGGCTGCGAGTTTGGCGGTCCGGTCGCTGATGGCATTTATAATGTTCAGCGTCCTGAAGCTGAAGTCTTTGACCGTGCTGCCGTGGCAAGCTTTGAAGGCAAGCCTGTATGCGATGAACATCCCGAAGAAGATGTAACTCCCGATAACTATGGGCGGTACATGAAAGGCGTGTGCCGTGATGTGCGTCGAGGCGATGGCGACTTGAGTAATTGCTTAGTCGCTGATTTAGTTATTTATGATGCTGACCTTATCAATAAGATTGAGGCTGGCAAACGCGAGATATCTTGCGGCTATGACTGCTTGTGGAATCCGACGAGTGACTCCAGCTATGACCAGCTGGAAATCCGCGGTAACCATGTAGCGGTTGTTGATAAAGGCAGGGCGGGGCACAAGGTTGCCATCCGTGACACTGCCGACGATAAAAAAGGAGGTACAAAAATGTCTAAATCTTTGATTGGACGTATTCTGCGAGCGCTGGCTCGCGACGAATCTACTACACCAGAGGACATGGAGGCTGCCGCTAAATTGGCAGGTAGCTCTGATGCTGAGCCACGTCCTCAGCCTGCACCAGCTCCTGCTCCGGCAGCTCCCGCAGCTCCCGCAGCTCCTGCAACACCTGCACCTGCTGCTGTGCCGCAGCCTGACAATAAACCTGCTGCAATGGATGAGGCTACCGAGACACGTTTTAAGAAAATTGAAGACGCGCTGGAAGCTATCAGCTCTAAACTGAATCCTGCACCGCCTGCTGCTGAGCCTAAAAAGGATGCTCTTGACGCGCTGGAGGAAGAACTCCAAAACAAAGCACCTGCTGCTGCTCCTGCTCCTGCTGGTGACGAGGACGATGTAATCGAACCGCCTGAAGATATTAATGCGCAGGATGCAGCGCCGGAAGAAGATGTTGAGGGTGAATGTGCTCCCAACGCCAAAGAAGCACGTGATGCAGCTATGGCTTTAATCAAAAATTTGAAGCCTGCAGTAGCAGCCATTCCAAATGAGGCTCAGCGTAAACGTGCGGCTGACTCTCTGGCTATCCTCATTAAAGGCTCTATGCAGCAGGATGCTCAATATGGCAAGCTGATGCAGATGCGTCGTCGTAACGCTGCGAAAGACAGCAAGCCTGCAGTTGATGATTACGATCTGGGACGTGAGATTGCTAAAAAATATAATCCCCATTATAAAAATCGCTAAGGAGGCAAAATGATATGAGTGGTAAAGCAATTGGTATCTCTATGAATTTTGGCTACCCCGGTAACTACGCCCGCACCCCGGACGATATCGTGGCCAGCCGTCTGTTAAACGAGGAAAGCGAAGCTATCCCATTTGGTGCTGCCGTCTGCATTAAAGATGACAACACTTACGAAGCTGTTGGCGCTGCAACTACCGCTGCTGATGTCGCTGGCATTGCACTGCGTGTTGTTAAGCAGGCAGTGTCTTATGCAGAGCAAAATAAAACCGAGTATCAGCCCGGTCAGTATATGTCTGTGCTGGAGCGTGGTGCTGCTACTGTTGTATGTAATGTTGGCACTCCGAAAGCTAACGGTCAAGTTTACGTGCGCGTTAAAGCTAATACTTCTATCGCTAACGGCGTTGTTGGCGGCTTTGAAGCTGCAGCTGACAGCACTAACACCATTGAAATTCCGAATATGCGCTGGACTAGCGGCGCAATGGATGCGAATCGTGTCTGCGAAGTTACTCTGCTGACTCGTGCTTCTGCGTAATATAAGGAGGTATAAATAATATGGCAACTGGAAAATTTGGCTTTTATAGCCCGGACGCTGGTATGCGTAATCTGGGTAATTTGGCCATGCAGAATGGTGGTCGTAAAAGATTCCGCGGCTCTGCATGGGATGCTGCTGCCAGCTCTGGCATGGCGTACATTACAGGCGAACTCGAAAAGGTTGATCCTAAGCTGCGCGAACCGCTGACCAGCGTAACCTGGCAGCGCGATATTGTCGCCAAGACTGGCGGCGGCTGGGTAGAATTCACTTCTACTTTTGATGTTGACTATGCTACTTCTGGCGCAAACGCTAACAGTATCACTGCTCCCGGTGCTACTACTATCCCTGTAATGCAGGTCAACACTAGCAAGAACATGTTCAAAGTATCCACCTGGATGCACGCTATGCAGGTTCCGTTCATTGACCAGGCAAAGATGAAGCAGATTGGCCGTAATCTGGAAGATTTGCTGGATAAGGGCGTTAAACTCAACTACAACAAAACTCTTGACCTCAATGTATACAACGGCTTCAAGGAGGCAGGTACTACCGGTCTGCTGAATGACCCGAATGTTGTTACCTACACTGTTGGTAATGGTGCAAATGGCACTCCCGCATGGAACACTAAAACCGCGGATGAGATCCTGCATGACATCAACAATGCGCTGGTGGATGCATGGGCTGCATCCGAGTACGACATGAAAGGCATGCCGAATCATATTCTGATTCCGCCGAAGCAGTATGCTTACATCACCATGCAGAAGGTTTCCGACGCTGGCAACATCTCCATCATGGAGTATCTAATGCAGAACAATATTGCTAAAGAGCAGGGCGGCTCTATCACCATTGAGCCTTGCCGTTGGTGCATCAAGGCTGGCACCGGTCAAAAAGACCTTATGATGGTTTACGTTAACGATGAGGATATGGTTAACTTTGATTTGACTGTGCCTATCACCCGTGCGTATACTCAACCGTCTGTTGAGCGTGCCGCCATCCTGACTTTGTTTGCAGCGCAAATCGGCCAGGTTAAATTCATGTATTACCAACCTGTCGCATACCACATCGGTATCTGATTAGGCAATATTCCAGCCAGGCGTTTATCGTCTGGCTTTTTTATTTGAGGAGGACAATCAATGATTATTTTAACCAAAAAACGCTTTGGCTTTGTGAAGCAGGACGGTACTGAACGCATTGATGCGGAACGCTTTTTGACTAAGGGCGGCATGGAAATTGAGGATGCTCCCGATTGGATTGCAACTGATCCGCTGTATGCGCTGGCCGTTGAGTCTGGCGACCTTGTGCCGGTCAGTGGTAAAACTCCGAAGGCTGAGGCAGAAGCTGTTGCCAAAGCCAAGAAACTCACCAAAGCGGAGGGTGAAAGCTAATAAGGAGGTGCAGCATGTACCATCCGTTGATTGCGCAGGCGAGCAATATCAAAACGCAGGAGAATCCTTCCTACACCAAGGAGGACTTCCTGGCATTCTATCCACAGTTTGCTGAGCCCCTGCCGGAAATAGTGCTGGACAGCTTTGTAGAGCTTGGTCAGGCGTGTGTAAGCGAGCAGCGTTATGGCAAGATGTGGAGGATGGCCATCGGACTATTCATCGCCCATATGTGCACCCTTTACATGCAGTCTGCTGCAGACCCGGGGGCACCTGCTGCTGATATCCTTTCCGCAGCTCAGGCCGCTGGTGTCGTTACGAGTGAGTCAGCTGACGGCGTGTCTTATTCTATGGATACGTCCGCGCTTTCACAGGACCTTGCAGGTTGGGCTGCTTTCCAGTTGACTGCGTTTGGCGTGCAGTTTGCCACTCTGGCGCGTTTTGCTGGCAAGGGAGGCATGTATGTATGGTGAGCGTAAAAACTTCCCATAGAACGGTCAGCGGCGGCCTACAGGGGCTTATGGACAGAGTACAAGCTTTGAACCGTGTTAATAAGCTCTACGTTGGTATCCCGCAGGAGAAAACTTCTCGTGGCGATGAGCCTATAAATAATGCGAGCTTGCTGTACATCCATACTCATGGAATCCGGCGTAGGTCCATGCGTGAGGAAATGCAGGGCTATATGGATCAGGGTATGAAGTACAGCTTGGCTTATCAGTTGTATGTCCAAACACATGGCTCGCCGCTTTGGCATGCACCGCCACGTCCTGTTATTGAACCGGCCATCGCCAAGCACCATCGTGAAATTGCAGAAGAATACGCTAAGGCTGTAAAGGCTGCTATGACTGGCGATGGAAGCAGGGCTGATGCTTTTATTAAACGCACAGGCCTGTTGGCGCAGAACATCTGCCGCAAATGGTTTACGGATGCCGAGAATGGCTGGCCGCCCAACTCCCCGAAAACCATAGATAAAAAGACCAAAGGCAAGGGCGGCAAAACTAATCCGCTGATTGATACCGGTGCCTTGCGTAAGGCTATTGTTTATGTGGTAAGGAGTGATTGACGTGGTTAATGTTGGCAGAGTGGTGCGCAGCAAGCGTTTAGGCTGCCAGCGCATTACTGTCAAACGCTACGCTGCGAGCTGGCACGATGGAGCTTATGGTCGGGATGCAGACAATCCTATTGTGCTGCAGGTGGCAGCGATTGTCACCGTTGCCCAGCCTAAAGATTTGCAGTTATTGCCTGAAGGTGACCGAGTCACCGGGGCAATGAAATTTTTGACGAACGTGGAGCTGCACGCGACCAATGGCGAAGCTATCAGCGATGAGCTGGAATGGCGCGGAGCACGCTACAAAATCCTCACTGTTACGCCTGATATTGATTATGGATTTTACCGCTCTATCGGGACGCGATTGGACGGTGATGGAGTTGGTTAAAAATATTGCTGAATTTGAATCTTTAATGTGGGCAGAGCTGATGGACATCCTCGGGCATGATGCTAAGACAATACCGCCGCCTGTACGCCGCTCCTGGCCAACGGACGGAGGCCCCGACTGGAAGCTTACAGACAACGTGGTCTTTATGCAGTGTACCGAGGCGGCCGAGGACATCATGCAGCCGATTGATGAGCGTTGGCAGTCTGAAGGACGTGATTTTTTGCGTGAGAGTGCAAGCACACGTACCATCCAGCTACGCCTGAATTCTTACGGTCCTGCCTGCTATGAATCGCTGCTTAAGCTACGCCTTGAGCTGCTGCTTGGCCGACCGAAGCTCAAAAAACAAAAAATTTATATTATTCCCGGCAAGGATTCCATCCAATATGCGCCTGAATTATTTCAGGGGCGTTGGTGGAAGCGCGCCGATTTGACTTTATATTTTAATGTACTGATCAGCGTTGAATCTATCGTGAAAGCAATTGAAGAAGTCAACGTTACGATTAAAGCAAACGAGCCTGGTACGAGTGATGTTATCCTTGAGCCAGGTGAAATTATTATTAAGAAAGGGTGATTTAGTTGGCTTATAAATTGGACTTATCTCCGATTGTCGACGTGGTTATCAACCTGTCTGCTAAGGCTGCTGCTCGCAAGGGCTTTAACCTTGGCCTGATTATTGGCAAGTCTGAGGTTATTCCGGCGAATGAAAGGGTACGTATTTATACAAGCGCTGCTCAAATGCTGACTGACGGGTTTGTGGAAACGTCTGCAGAATATAAGGCTGCTCAGCTTTATTTTGCTGCTACGACCAGCCCTCGCAAGCTGGCGGTGGGCGTAAAGCTGGTAGCAGACGAGAACTTAACTGCTACGCTGGAGGCTTGCCGTGCTGCTAACTCTCAGTGGTGGCCATTTACTTATCTGGGTGCTAAAGACGTGGATATCAAAGATTGTGCTGCATGGTGCGAGAACGCTGTGCCTGACAGCGTGTATATGTATACTACTGCTGATGAAAGTGTACTTGATGCATCTGGTGATGCGAAGAGCATTTTTAAGGCTTTGCAGGATAAAAACTACCGTCGCAGCTTTGGTCAGTATTGTGGTGACACGGATACTCCCGATGCTGTTGCAGCTACTATGGGCTACGCGATGGGCGCTAACCGTGGTCTTGCCGGTGATGCGTTTACGCTGGCGTATAAAACTCTGCCCGGCATAAAAACAGATGACCTGTCTGAATCTCAGGTAACCCATGTGTGTGGTAGCTCTGAATCTACAGGCCATAACGGTAATGTATATATTACCCGTGGCGAGGAATACGATGTTTTGCAGCAGGGCTATATGGCTGATGGTACAAGCTTTGATGAGGTGCTTTACCTTGATATGCTCAAAAATGACATTACTCTTAATGTCATGGACCTGCTGTATCAGCGCCGCAAATTGCCGCAGACTGAAGCTGGCGTTACCAGCATTATTAATGTTATCAATGATGCTTGCCGTAAATATGTAAAGTTAGGCTTTATCGCTCCGGGCAAGTGGAACGGTGCCGAGTGCCTGAATCTGCAGACAGGTGATTACCTGCCTGATGGCTATCTGGTGCAGAGCGAGCCTCTTGACGAGCAGTCTCAGGCTGACCGTGACAAACGCAAGGCTCCACCGATTTATGTCTGCTGCAAACTGGCTGGTTCAATTGAATTTATTACCATCCAGGTTAATGTTAACCGCTAAGGAGGCTATCTGAATGGAATTAACTACTTACAGTTTTGCTGATCTGGCTGGCTCTATTAATCATCCAACGTTTGGCTCTTACCTGTTTGATGGTACTGGCGTTGGTTCTGTAACTGTTGCTAAAGCCACCGACCGCACTGCTCATGATATTGCTGCAGATGGCTCTGTAATGGTATCTAAGATTGCGGGCAATAATGGCACCGTAACCATTGAATGTCAACAGACCTCTGCTATCCATAAATGGCTGAGCGCCTGGTTTAATGCGTTGTGGCAACTGCCTACGAGTGAATGGGCAAGCACCAGCATGACGCTGCGTAATACTGCGACAGGTACACGCCATATTATTTCCGGTATCTCTCCCCAAAAAGAGCCGGATACTCCGTACCAGAGCCAAGGCCAGCGTGTATCTTGGACGCTGATGTGTGCCGAGGTTACTAATCTACCGATTTAATTTAGGAGGATGCTATGCTTAAACAAAAGACTCAAATTGTTGAGGTGGCTGGTAAATCCTATCAGCTCACTAAAATGGATGCTCGCACAGGCAGCTATGTTGCTTTTAAGGTTGCGGGCGTGCTGGCGCCGTCTGGCGGCAAAACAGCCGAGATGGCTGCTGCTCTCATGGGTATGCCACGTAAGGATTTTGATGAGCTGCAATCCCTGCTGCTGCGCACTGTTAATCGTTTGATTGATAACGGTAATGGCCAGCAGCTCCCTGAACCTGTCTTGACAGCTAAGGGTGATTTTGTTGACGAGGCTCTGGCGTATGATGCTGCCAGCGTTATCCAGCTGACTGTTCATGCGCTGATTTTTAACGTCGGAGGTTTTTTCGCCGCAGCCGGGTTGAATCTCCCGGCAGAATTGACGGGCAAACCTACGAGCCGATGAGTTATCCGACGCTTGATGCTTTCGCCTTTGCTCCTGTTGCTGCAGGGCTTTGGCGGCAGCACGAGCTGAGTGATGGCACGTATGATTTTGATGATTTGCTGGACGCTCACGAGCTGTTGGCGGTCAAGGCAGAAAACGCACGGCGGATGCAGGACGCCATGAGAAAGGAGTAGATGCTGATGAGCAATATATTAGAAGAATATCTTGTCCGCATCGGTGCAGAAGTCGACAAGGACGCTTTTGCCGGAGCTGCAAAAGCTATCAACAATCTATCCGGTATGCTCGGGAAATTAGGCTCTATCCTTAAATATGGCGCTATCTTTGCAGGGCTGGCAAAGGTTACGGAAGCTGTCATTGATAACATTAAGGCTGTGGCCAGCGCAGATTTGGAATATCAAAAGCTGGCGCAGTCCATGTGGGTGACAAAAGACACAGCTAAAACCTTGAGTGTGGTCCTGAAAACCATGGGCGCGTCGCAGGAAGATGTGGCGTGGGTGCCGGAGCTGCGTGAGCAGTTTTTCCGTCTGCGTCAGGAGATGGCAGAGCTGTCTACTCCTGCAGATGCTGACGGACAGTTAGCCTGGATCCGTGAAATTGGTTATGACGTGCAAAGTCTGCAGCTCAAATTAAAAATGTTTAAGGAATGGGTGGTCTATTACCTTATCAAAGAGCTGCAGCCCTACATCAAAGAGTTTCAGGAGTTTATCCGCTGGCTCAATGCTAAATTTGGCAAAAGCTTGCCTGCACTGGCACGTAAGGTCGCCAGCGTGCTGGCGAGTGTTGTGCGTGTAGCAATGTCGCTGGTCAAGGCTCTAAAATGGCTATTTGAAGGCATTTATAATTTTATTGACGCGCTGCCAAGTAAAACAAAGGCTTTAGTAGCTGTGTTTGCCGTCGTGGGTGCTGCCATCATGGCAGGGCCGTTTGGTTTGATGATGATGGCCATTGGCACTGCACTCATCATGCTGGAGGACTTTTTTGGTTATCTTGAGGGGCGCGAGAGCAGCAATACATTAAAACCGCTCTGGAAATGGCTCACGGATGAGAATAATCCGCTGCGTCGTCTCATTGAAAAGCTTAAGGAAGGCATTGCGTTTATCCTTGAGAAACTCACGGAGCTGTTTGAAAAAGTCTTTACGGAAGAACGCCAGGAAAAGCTCAAAAAGACTGTAGCTAATATTGCTAAGGGTGTTGCTGAAATTGCCGAAGGTCTGGCGACGATTGTCGAGAGTATTTTTGGCAAGAAGTATCCTGTTGTGAAGAAATTCTGGGACTTCTTTCTGACTGCCGTTGGTAAAGTTGTAGATAAGGTGCTCACGCTGACCAATAGTATGGGACATCTTATGCGTGCTTTGGGGAAGGCTATGCAGGGCGATTTTAAGGGAGCGCGTGAGGAATTCATCAATGCGGCCGCTGATGAAAATGCAACAGGCGAGCGGTCTAAATATATCCAGCAAAAGCTTATGTCGATGGGCTTTACTGCTTATGCTGCCGCTGGCGTTGTAGGCAACCTTGTCCAGGAGTCTGGCTTGCGCACGGATGCTATCGGTGATAATGGCACATCTGGCGGTTTGGCTCAATGGCATAATGAACGCTGGGAAGCGCTCAAACGCTTTGCTGCTGCTCGTGGTAAAGATTGGACCGACCTTGACACGCAGATAGAATTTTTGGCAGAAGAAATGCGCACGTCTTACGCTGAAACCTATGCTAAAATGCAGCATGCTGAATTGCCGGAGATAGCAGGGCAAATTATGACGGATGAATATGAAAAGCCTGATTCTGCGTCTGCTAATTATGCCCAACGCCAAGCTAACGCTCGTGCTGCCTATGAAGCTATGCAGTCTGGCAACAAACAAGCGGATGATTATCACGGTGGCGGTGGAGGCGGGTATGACAGCCTTGTTGCTCCTACGAGCTATGCTGCAGGTTTTGCCGCTGGTGGTACTGCCGGTCTTATGCCGATGGCGAACAGTACGGCAAATTATAACGGCGGAGTTGTAAATGTTGGCGGCATCGTGGTTAATTGTGGAAACGTAAGTGATCCGCAGGGAGTGGCTAAGGCTGTGGAAGGAACGATGGAAGATTTTGCCCAGCGTCTGGCAGCGCATAACGGAGGGACGGTGTTTGTATGATTGATTTACCCAAAATCTCTTTGCAAAAGGAACTTCCGGGGGTGCTCAAAAGCACAGGAGTGAGTACAGGTAAAGTTAATACGCTGAGCGGATTATATGCTGCAGGTTCACTTGTCTCAAAGGTGTTTGCTGTCGGGCAAAGCATTGCTTCAGGAAATCCGAAGAATTTGTTTGACCAGAGCAATGCTTATGTTCCGTCTAAATGGGGGAGTGGACTAGGCATTCAGCAGACACTGATGGTTAAGACTAATATCGGAGGCTTCTTCTTCGATGCTGTGTTTAGCGTTGATACTGAGCACAGTTTGACTGTTACGCAGCATCCGGTGCAGACTGGTGCCAATATCAGTGACCATGCTTTTGTAAATCCTGTCCGCATCAGTATGCAGGTGGGTGTATCTGATGCTATGGGTTACAGGTATGGTTTTGTGTATGAGGGTGCAGGCGTATATAAATCTGTGCAGGCTTACCGCATGCTCTGCAAGCTGCAAGAGCTACGTACACCTATGGATGTTGTTACTCGTCTGAACACGTACCAGAATATGCTTATTGAGAGCATTGATGTGAGCGATGATGTGTCGACGCTATGCGCGCTCAAAGCTACTGTGAATCTTGTGCAGGTGCTGGTGGTTAATGTTGGGACTGAAAAGGTTTCCGCGCGTCAGTGGACTACAGGTGCACAGCGCAAATCGCAGGAAGTGCAGCCTAAAGGCGACAACAGTACGATTTTGCGCAAAGTAGAAAAGGGCACAGATCTGGAGGTGAAGTGGTAATGAGCTATTATGAAATACCATTGACTACCACGCCTTTCGACCAGAAGACTTTTAAGCTGACGCTGGATGGCGAGCGTAACATCAACATCCTGCTGAAGCTACGCTATTATGATTTGTACGAGTTGTGGGTGGCTGATGTCTGCGACAATAGCACAGGCGAAGAGCTGATTACAGGCATGCCATTGGTGCCTGGTATTGATTTGCTGGGGCAGTACGCTTACCTGAATATTGGCAGTGCTCAAATCGTGGCTGTTGGGCCTACCACGCAGGAGCAGCCTGATAATGAGACATTAGGCTCAGCCTGGGTGCTTTTGTGGGGTGATGGCTCATGAGCAGTTATCTGTGGATGCGCAAGTGGAAAATCCTTGTTGTGGATGATCAGGACAAGGAGGCCCTGAATGTTTCTGACCTGCATGTGAAGTTTACTGTCAAAAAGTCGCGGGAAATAAACAATTACTCAACTGTAGAAATCTACAATCTTACTGCTGTAACAGAGCAAAAAATCCTTAAAGAGGGCGACCGCATCATCATCGAGGCTGGCTATGAAGGCTATCTGACTGCTGGTGCAGATGGGACGATACAAGAAATCAAAGACTCCGACGGTAATACCCAAGAGAAACAGTACGGCGTTATTTTCGACGGAAAAATTATTTATCCATCCCGGCGCAAGGAGAATAATACGGACTACGTGCTGTCGCTCCTATGCGTAGACGGAGCTAATGTCCTTGGAAAAAATTTTATTGCCAAAACCTTAAACAAGGGCGTTAATCAACGTCAGATTTTGGATGCGGTCTGCGAAAAGTCAAAAACCAAAATACCTACGAATAGTATTACTCAGGGCCTGTCCGGTCAAAAACTGCCGCGGGGCAAGGTTATTTTTGGCGAGCCAAAAGACTATATTTCTGATATTGCCCGCGGTAACGGTGCGAGCTATTGGGTGAATGACGGCAAGTTGAACATGATTAAGCTTGCCGACGCTGCCAAGGATGAAGCTATCGTGCAAACGCCTACTACCGGTCTTGTCGGTATGCCGACGCAGACGCAGTATGGCGCAAATTTTAAGCTGCTACTGAATCCCGCTGTGCATATGTGGTCCTTGGTGCAGCTTAAAAACAGCGAGATTGCGGAAGCACAAGTTACTCCAGGTCAGGCGCAGATGCCGCTTGATGAAGAGTGGATCTATCAAGTTATTGAGCTGACACATACTGGTGATACTATGGGTAATGATTGGTATACGTCCTGTACGGCTGTTTCTCGCTATGGTAAGGGCGTACTGCCTGCCCTCATGGCCAACAATTCGCAAAATCCGAACGGAGTGTGATTTTATGATTGATTTGAATTTGCGCACGCCGAACGTCGAACGGCAGGGAGAATTGGATGCTCGTGCCGCTGCAATCAAGACACGCGTGTGCATGCCTGGAATTATCCAAAGCTTTGATGCGGCCGCTCAGACTGTTACTGTGCAACCAGCGCTGCGAGAAAAAATGCTTGCAGACGGTGATGAATCATGGATAGATATTCCCTTGCTGGTCGACGTGCCTATCGTCGTACCACGTGCAGGAGGTTATGCACTGACGCTGCCTATACAGGCAGGAGACGAATGCCTTGTGGTGTTTGGCGATATGTGCATGGATGGCTGGTGGCAGAGCGGCGGCGTGCAAAATCAAGTTGAATGTCGCAGGCATGACCTGTCTGATGGCTTTGCTATTATCGGCGTGTGGTCGCAGCCTAGAGTAATCCCCGGGTACAGCACAGGCTCTGCTCAGCTACGCAATGATGCGGGCAGTGCTTACGTAGAGCTTGCCGGAGACACGATTAATATTGTAGGTGGTACGGTAAACATTAAAGCAGGGCGGGTGAACATCAATGAGTAATGCAACGCGCTTAGGCGATTTTGATACCGGTCATGATGCTTGCTCGCCTACAGAGCTCGTATCGGCCAGCCCTAACGTATATATTAACGGCCGCGCTGCAGGGCGTGTAGGCGACAGCTATGCACCTCACGGCTGCATCAATCACCCATCGCATAGTGGCACGATTGCCAGCGGCTCAGCATCTGTGTTTATCAACGGCAAGGCTGCAGGGCGTATTGGTGATCTCGTGAGCTGTGGCGGCACTGTAGCTGAAGGCAGCAGCAATGTGTTTATTGGAGGCTGATATGCAGGTTAGACGTTTAGACGACAATTGGGACTTTTGCTTTGGTCGTGGCTCTCAAAATTACATCAGCGGCATCGAAGCTGTCGGGCAGGCGATAAAGCAGCGCCTACTTTTACTTTATGCCGAATGGTGGGAAGACCTAAAAGATGGGCTGCCGCTTTGGGAGCAAATATTAGGTACATCCGGCAGTGATGAGAACAGGCAGGCTGTGGATATTATTATCCGTGACCGTATAAGCGGCACGGAAGGCGTACAGTCTGTCACGTCTTTTGAATCAAGCTATGAACGCAGACATTATAAATTTACGGCAACTGTAGAGACTATCTATGGCTCGTTGACTATTAGTAGTGAGGAGGTGCAGATGTGACGTATTTTAAGCCTTATGTTGATAGTACGGGACTGCATATCCCTACCTACAACGATATTTTAGAGGATATGATTGCCTCTATGAAGCAAATCTACGGTGATGATCTCTATTTGGACAACAGCTCGCCTGATTACCAGCTGCTGTCCATTTTTGCTCTCAAGCAAAGCGATACGCTGCAGGCTATGGCTTATGCCTATAACGCACGCTCGCCTGAAACGGCTATCGGTGCGTCACTGGACAGCATAGTCAAATTGAACGGCATTAAGCGCAAGGCTGCCAGTCAAAGCACGTGTCAGGTAAAAATCACCGGTACGCCGTTTACACAAATCGTTAACGGTGCTGTGCGTGATCGCGCTGGCCTGACGTGGGACTTGCCCTCAAGCGTAGTTATTGATTCTAGCGGTACGACGTACACTGTTGCGACCTGCCGCACGGCCGGAGCTGTGAGCGCTCTGGCTGGCGATATTAGCCAGATTGAAACGCCGACTTACGGCTGGGTGTCTGTAACGAATGAAGTTGCTGCAGTATTGGGTAATGCGCAGGAGACTGATGCGCAGCTGCGCGAACGCCAGACTATCAGCACTGCGAATCCGTCGCAGACTATGCTGGACGGAACGAAGGGCGCGATTGCTGCTCTAAAAAATGTTTCCCGCTACGCTGTGTACGAGAACGATACCAACGTCAGCTCTGTAACGGATGATAATCCGTATGGCCTGCCAGCTCACTCCGTGACCTGTGTGGTCGAGGGAGGGGCGGATGAAGACGTGGCAGAAGCGATATTTTTGCATAAAGGCATCGGGTGTTATACGAACGGCGATGTTGAAGTGCAGTATACGGACCAGAACGATTATATAAACCGTGTGCGGTTTTATCGCCCTGTCTACAAAGATATTTTTGTTAAGGTCGTAATCAAAAAATATACAGGCTATATCTCCACTATGACTGTCAAAGTCCGTGAAGCTGTTTATAGTTATCTGGCCGCGCTGACGATTGGCAGTGACGTGTCTGCGTCAGTACTGAGCAACATCATTACTGATTGTAATCCCTCACTCACCAAGCCTATCTTTGGTATTAAGGAGCTGAAGCTAGGCTTGAGCAAGTCGGCCATGGCAGCGCAGGACATTGACATCGGCTTTAAAGAGATTCCGAATCCTGCGTATGCGAACATTGAGGTGACGCTGGAATGATGCAGAATCTTGATTATTATAAGCGCCTGGTTACGAGCGAATATCGCCACAGCCCACGCTTTACGGCGATGGTGCAGAAACTGCTTAGCTATGGTCTGGACATTGATAATAGCATAAACAATATGTTGTTGGCGTTTGAGGTGGACAATGCTAGTACGGCGCAGCTGGATATTTTAGGGCAGATTGTTGGTGTAAGTCGCCAGCTGAAATTTGAGCCGTCTGCTGCTGCCATTGGTGAGGTTATCTGTCCGTCGCCAGCTGAAGTGGCCAGCGGTGAGGTCTATCCGATAATTTATACGCCTACGCCTGACAAATTGGAGAGCACGCCCATGCTCACAGGATATCCGCCGGCGGAAATGGGCGAGGGCAATCTGCTGGATGACGAAGTTTTCAGGCTGATGATTAAGGCCCGCATTATCCAGAATGCCTGGAAGGGCACAATTGGTGAGCTGTACGATTTATGGGACGCTGTCATGGGCGCTAATAAAAAACTGTCCATTGAGGACTTGCAGGATATGAGCTACAACATCGTGCTGCAGGGCGATTATACGCAGCTTGAGGAAGAGCTCATCATCCATGCTTATGTTATTCCGAAGCCGGAAGGCGTGCGTATCAATGTGCTGACGTTTGTATCGACAGACGGCTTGCCTTTGTTTAGCTATGATTATAATACTATGCGTTACAGTGGCTATGAGAGCCATTGGGCGGAAGCAGAAAAGGGGAATTGATAAATGGCTAGTAGTAATTTTAAGGTTTTTGCTGAAGCCGTGGCAGCGCTGAATGTTGTGAGCGACGCAGAGTATGCTACGGATACACAGCGCATTAACGGCGTTGTGCCCGGTCTTGCTTCGGCGGCGCTGCATAACAAATTATACAAGCAGGCCACGATTATGGCTGCTGCGCTGGCGCAGGTGCTCGTGGAACAGGGGCAGGACGCTTTGGACAGTGACTACGCTGCGCTTGTGGCGTCGCTAAAAAAATCGTTGGTGCTGTCGCTGAACGGGGAGAAGCCTGATAAAAATGGCAATATCCAGAAAAATTTTGTCTATAGCGTTGAGGGCAAAACTCCCGACAGTAAGGGAAATGTTGCTCTGGATATTGATTATCTGAACGCGATGAGCTTTGTTGGCTCTGTGGTCATCACGAAGGAGAACATCAATCCCGGTACGAAGATTGGAGGCACGTGGCAGCTTCAGCAGAGCGGTCGATATATCCGCTCTGCTGGTGATGGTTATGCTGGCGGTGCTCTGGGTGGTAGCGATGGCTTTGTGCTTACGCAGAAACAACTGCCTGCACATAGCCATGAAGCTACAATTTATGGCGTTGGTAATCATAAGCATGACATTTATGTTAGCGATTGGCAAACACACGGCGGTAGTGGTGGTGCAGGATATCAAGCTCATGAGCGCCGCTGGGGCGCAACTGAAGAGGCTGGAAATCACTCGCATCAAATATCCATCCAATCTACCGGCAATGGAGAAAAAGTAACTTTTGAGCCGTCGTATCTCTGCTTATATTTTTGGGTGCGTACTGCGTGAGGTGATATGAATGAGTAATGCAAGAATACAGTTTAGCCTTGCGAGCGAGGATGTGTGGAACGCTTATAATCCTCAATTAAAAGAAGGCGAAATCGTCACTGTCTTAAAGGCCAATAAAAAAGTTAAATTGGTTCAGGGCAAGGTTGGCGGCTCAACGTACAGTGAGAGCACTGTGATTTGGGACGCGGACACCGCAGAAACAATCATGAGCCGTGCAGAGGCAGCTGCTGTCACTGCTACAGCACAGGCAGCAGCTGCCAGTGGCAGTGCGTCAAAAGCTGCTGCATCTCAGTCTGCTGCAGCAACGTCTGCAACGAATGCTAAAGCAAGTGAGAACGCTGCGGCTAACAGCGAAACCAATGCCAAAGCATCAGCGACTACTGCTAAAAACAGTGCCACGTCTGCTGCGTCCTCTGCATCAACCGCAAGCACGCAGTCTGGCAAGGCTGCTGACAGTGCGGCTGCCGCTGCCGGAAGTGCTGCGAAGGCTGGTACATTTGCAACAACGGCGACGGATAAAGCTACCGCTGCCGACAAGAGTGCTACCGCTGCCGACAAGAGTGCTACCGCTGCAGCTGCATCAGCTGTAACCGCTAGCGACAAAGCGAGCGAAGCTGCTACGTCTGCAACGAATGCAGCAGTTAGTGCAACGAGTGCTGCTGGTGCTGCTGCAGAAGCGCAGGGACTTATCAGTAAAGCGGAGTACGGCTTTTTACAACGCAACACCGCCTACAAAGTAGGTGACATTGCCTACACCACGCAGCTCCCGGCAGGTTACTACTTAGAGTGTGTAACAGCAGGTACGACAGGAAATGCCGAACCTACGTTCAAAACGGGGGGGTAACTCTTGACGGTACAGTTGAATGGAGCGTGCAGCAGAGCGCGAGTATGGCGAGTGTAGAAGGTGTCAACAGTGCTTTAAACAAACAGATAAATAAAAAACTTGATGCTGGACGTACGGGAGAAATTGATTGCTCTGAACTTGTGACAACGGGATATGTTACAAGTGGTACTGCTGACTTTATATTCTTTGTCCCTATAACTGGGTTGAAGAAAAATGGAGTTGTTAGCAATTTACAAATTTCTTCGTGTGCTATAAGGCAAGGCGGATATATTTTTGGCGATAGTTCAGAGAATGCTCATTTTACTAATAACATAGGGAGCTTTGAAACAAACATCAATGATGCAGGGATGAGAATTTATGTGCGCAATGTAAAATGGACTCAGACACCTACAAATAACAATCTTGCTTCAATGGTAGCGCATACATTTAAGTTTACAATTTCTTAATATTAGGAGGAACAACTTATGACAACACAAGACGGACAAGTCAAATGGAAAATCAAAGATATGAGAACACATCATACGTGTGGAGAAATTGTAGCCCTCGTGACTACCCCCTAGATTATGAGCATTTGCTCTTATGTAATGGACAAACTATAAATGCAGACGATTACCCGGAACTGGTTGCGGCTTTGGGTACAAACGTCTTGCCAAATTTAAACGGACGTGTATTGCAGGGTGCGGAAACGGCGGGAGAGGATAAGGAGGCGGGCCTGCCGAATATTAGCGGCAGCTTTGACATCCGTGGGTGGAGAGAGGGTACTATGCTACATAACAGCACAGGAGCTATGCTAATCATCAATGAGATTGGCGATAATGCTAACACGGCACAAAGTACATCTACTCTGCGCCAGGAAGATAGAATTAATTTTGACGCTTCACACTCTAACAACATTTACGGTAATGCTACCACTGTTCAACCGCCTGCATACACTGTCCGCTACTATATTTGTTACGGCTAAACGTCTACTCGGCGTTTAGCCGAGAAAGGACGTATTATGACTAAAGACGGAACAGCAGAATTTATTGCAGTTGACGCTAGAGCAGCTGCAACATTTGATTTAATTTACCCCGTAGGCAGTATCTTTGTTACGACTGGCAACGCTCCTGCTCGTGGCACGTGGGAAGAGATTGCACAGGGCAGGACGTTGCAGGGCGCGGATAGCGATCATGCGGTGGGAACAATGATTGCAGCGGGCTTACCGAATATTACTGGTAATATGGATCTGACGTTCGGATATACTTCTGATAACTATCAGACTCCATATCCTATAGGTGCTACATCCGTTTCTGGTGTATTCTCGACGAACTCCAAATGGGGCAGAATGTTTACCCCGGAATTTATGATTAACAAGATGGATAGTAAATTTATTTACTCACCGGGTCTGTTTGATGCTTCCAACAGCAATCCCATTTATGGCGCATCATCCACCGTTCAGCCACCTGCCTACGTCGTGCATTTTTATAGGAGGACAGCATGAGTTTTAAGGCATGAGGTGATAAAATGTTCAATTCTTCTTAGTGTTTATTTCCTGTTTTTCTTCATTAAATTTTAGGAGGTATTTATCAATGAATTTTGACGCACTCAAATTTGCTGCTTTTAACGCAGCGCAGACGCTCTGGCATGGTATTAGCTATAAATCTATCGCCGCTGCCATCCTCGCCATCCTGTTGCATAAGCACGCTGTGCTTTTCATAGCATTTTCAGCGCTGGTATTTATCGACTGCTTCACCCGCTGGATGTCTTTGAGCTACAAGCGCCTGCAGGGCATGGGGCAAACTCCGTCTGTGATGCAGATTATAGGCGGCATCGAGGCGGCGCGCGCCGAAGGATTAATTTCCTCGGAAGTCATGAAGCATCGCTTTGTTGGGAAGCTTATTGTTTATATTCTCTGTGTACTGGCTGCTGTGTTGGTTGATGTATGCATGATTGCGCTGCACCAGCCGCCATGGGCAGTACCGCTTGTTGCTGGCTATCTTGTTGTTACCGAGCTGCTGTCTATTTGTGAGAACCTCAATGATGCAGGTATTGAGGCTGTCGGGGAAATCGCAGCACTCGTAAAGAGAAGACGCGGTTAACAACTAAACAAACAACTAAAATCTAAAAAATGACCAGCGAACAACTGAAATAGGTGCAATTTATGCAATTTTATGCTGTTCGCTGGGCGAAAAATCAAAGGAGGTTTATTTTATGGCTATGTTATCTGCTCATTTTTCTGAATCTGAATTTGCTTGTAAGCATTGTGGCGAGCTGCCGACCTATGGCATTAGCTCTGCTTTGTTGACTGGCTTAGAACGTCTGCGTGCACGTTTAGGTCGCCCAATCTACATCAGCAGCGGCTATCGTTGCCCGGTACACAATGCTGCTGTAGGCGGTGTGTCTAACTCTCAGCACGTGGCTGGCACTGCTGCTGATATCTACGTCGACGGTGTATCTACACGCGAGCTGGCCCGCATCTGCAAGCAGATTTTTGACGGCGTGGGCACTTATGTATCGCAGGGCTTTGTCCATGTTGACATGCGTGCTGGCGGCTCTGTTCCGGGCTATTATCTGTGGGAGGGCTAAGATGTGCTTAAAACAATATTGCGCAATTACTGCAGCTATATTGTGCTTGCTGTTATCTGCCTCTGCCTCGGAGGCATCATCGGCTACAACCTACACAATGACAGCGGCGGAGATGGCAGCGCTCGACAGCAGGTTGAGTCTGCTGCTGCAGCAAACCAAGAGCACCAAGCAAGCGCTGGCAGAATCACAAGCAGCGCTGACCGAGTCGAAAGCGGAATTGAGCAAGCTCAAATCGGAATCAATAAAGCTGCAGATAGAGCTGCAAGCTCAGAGCAGCTTATTGGAGAGTGCCAACAAATCCTTGCAGGCATCCGCGCGCGAGGAGAAGCGCGTTAAAAGACAGCGGCTGCTTTGGCAGATTATTGCCGGCAGTGTGGCTGTAGTTTTGGTCAAGGAAAAGATGTAAAAAAAGACGTGGCAGGAAAAAGCAAGGGAACGTCGAATTTATTATTAACAACTTATGCAATAATCTTCGCCTTAAATAGCTTGAATAATGGGTACATTGTGGCCGTTTTGTGTCCGCTGACAAAATGTACACCAAAGCAATTTAATTACAATAGATGTAGCTTAGTTGCTTAAATCCTTTATTTAAGGCAGTTTTCGACTAATATAAATGAAATCTTATGGCTATAAAATATCTATGATGAAGCGGGTTCTATTGACTAGCCATGTTGAGTGCGTCACCCTGCTCACTAGGAGCTGAGCGACGCGGTGAGCAGCTGGTGCGCACCATGTGATAGCCGTCCAAGAATGCGAGCGAGAGCGAAGCATGATTGGAGACGGCGAACCGCTGAAACTGTGGTACTGTTAAACTGTGCTGATAAATTTGATTTGAGAGAAAGTGGTGGGGATATTGGTAAAAAACAAAGCCGAAATAACCATCCGTTCCAGCGCAGCGGAATATCTGACTTATGTTGCCTCTGTGGGGGACCAGCAGGACAGCATTGAGATGCGCTACGAAGATGAGAATATATGGCTGACACAGAAAGTGATGGCAACTTTGTATGATGTAGGTGTAAACACCATAAATTATCATATTAAAAAGATATTCGAGGATAGTGAATTACAGGAGGGTTCAGTTATTCGAAAATATCGAATAACTGCTGCTGATGG
>OGYN01000120.1_pt1 | contig 69638 bp, 60 predicted proteins | sample 1576551 | NCBI WGS metagenome assembly OGYN01 (sample SAMEA3541589, study PRJEB24748) | human gut metagenome | biome: human gut; feature: human-associated habitat; material: faeces | place: China | collected 2012 | reverse complement strand
GCGGTACGCGAGCTGGGTTCAGAACGTCGTGAGACAGTTCGGTCCCTATCCGGCGCAGGCGGAGGATAATTGAGAGGAGCTGCCCTTAGTACGAGAGGACCGGGGTGGACGGACCGCTGGTGTATCTGTTGGCTACCAAAGCCATGGCAGAGTAGCCAAGTCCGGCAGGGATAAACGCTGAAGGCATCTAAGCGTGAAGCCCCCCTCAAGATGAGTTATCCCAATAAGTAAGACCCCTTAGAGAGTATGAGGTAGATAGGTTTGAGGTGGAAGTGCAGTAATGCATGGAGCTGACAAATACTAATCGGTCGAGGGCTTATCCTGACAGGTTGGGAATGGATGTGGAAGATACAAAAGAGGATTTCAGTGTTCAGTTTTGAAGGTATGAAACAGGGAACTGGACAAATACTTTCAGGTAGGACCCAAGAGAAGGGTCTATTCCTCCTTAGCTCAGTCGGTAGAGCATGCGGCTGTTAACCGCAGTGTCGTTGGTTCGAGTCCAACAGGGGGAGCTTAAATAAGGCTCCGTGGTCAAGCGGTTAAGACATCGCCCTTTCACGGCGGTAACACGGGTTCGATTCCCGTCGGAGTCATTTAATAATATGGCGCGATAGCCAAGTGGTAAGGCACGGGTCTGCAACACCCTTATCACCGGTTCAAATCCGGTTCGCGCCTCTTAAGGATTTCTGCAAAGCAGAAATCCTTTTTTTAATCGTATAGAAACGAAGTTTCCTATCCAACAAAAAACGCTACGCGAGGATCCTATTGCGGTGAAGTGGAATTATGTTGTTTATATGACTTGCCGCAGGCGGAGAAGCCTGGCTCCGGTGCAGCAGAGAGGTACAAAGGAGTTTATCGAGATGGAAAGAAGCTATCATGGTCAAATGTCAGAATCGTTTGTTGTCGGAATTTTGCTTTGTTTGTGCGGCGGATTTCAGGATGCGTACACCTACGTTTGCCGGGATAAGGTATTTGCAAATGCGCAGACCGGCAATATCGTGTTGCTGGGAAATCATCTTGCACAGATGGATTGGAGTGGAGCAGTTCGGTACGCGGTGCCGATTTTAGCCTTTACAGCGGGTATTTTTGTTGCGCAGAAGGTCCATTTCCACTTTGGAAAGAGCGAAAAAATCCATTGGAGACAGCTGGTACTGCTATTGGAAATAGTCGTATTGTTTGCAGCGGGATTTTTCCCGGCCGGAATGAGCCTTCCCGCAAATGCACTGATTTCTTTTTCCTGTGCAATGCAGGTGGACAGCTTCCGGAAAATTAGAGGAAACGCAATGGCAACGACGATGTGCATCGGAAACTTAAGAAGTGCGACGGATCTGTGGTGCGCCTATACGGAAACGAAGGATAAAAAAATCCGGCAGAGAAGCCTTCAGTATTATTCCTTTATTCTGGTATTTGCCATTGGGGCGACACTGGGCGGTATTGTAACGGACGCAGTCGGCGTACACGCGGTGTGGATTTGCTGTATTGGGTTGTTGATCAGTTTCCTGATTATGTTTATCCAGGAAGAAGTCAGAGATTTTGAAAAACTGGAAGCCGATCAGAAGCTGCAGCTGGAGCTTGGAACGCTGGCAGATGAATTGAAGGATATCGGAAGAGAAATCAAAAGATGTCTGGGCAGTGAAAAAAATTGAAAAATAAAATTTTTCAATCGCGAGATTTGTGTCTGCGCGAACTTGACACAAACTCGGCATGTGCAAAAATGAGAGAAAAAAATGATAGATGCAGAAAAATAATAAATGTAAAAAATAAATTGAGCAAGTAGTATCGAAAAAGGAACATAATAAAAAAAGGAGCAGCAGGAAGACGATGCGTTCTCAAAAGTCAGGCTTTTGAGAATATGTCACTGCGCTCCTTTTTTTGAAAAATTATTTAGAAGAAACGTGCCAGTTTCTCGAGCGGTTTGCGCGCCGGACGTTCCGGATCAGCATCGCTGTAGCCGACGGAAATGACGCTTACGACCGCTTCATTTTCAGGGATTTCCAGAATTTCTCTGATTTTTGCTGCATCACGGATGCCCATCACGAGGGTGGAAAGACCGAGCTCGGTTGCTTTTAACAGAAGAGCCATGCTGCCGAGTCCGCAGTCATAGAAGCCCCAGCCGTTACCGAGTTCATTGGTAGGCTCGCCGTTTCGTTCATAGCCGGAACGGTTCAGGACAACAGTTGTGATAATCAGAGCCGGAGCCTGTTCACAGTTTTTACGGTTAAATTCCGGGAGGGTAGCGCGAATCTGCTCCAGCTTCTCGGGAGTGTGAATGACATAATAACGTGCAGTCTGAGAATTTTTCCAGGAGGGAGCAAGAGAAGCAGCCTCAATCAATGCGGTAAGCTTTTCCGGTTCCACGTCTTTGGAAAGATAGGATCTGATACTTTTCCGGTTTTCAAGTGCGCTTTGCAGTTCCATAAGCAATCTCCTTTGAATAAATTTTGTGGATTCCGACGTTTGCCGCCAAATCCCTTTTCCATTAGTTTAACAGATGGGACAAGGCTCTACAAGTGTTTCTTGACGGAAGAAAAATCTGTAATCTGTACATTTTTGATAGAAGAAAATCTGTAACCCGGATCAAAAATTTCTGCCATAAATTTTTGATAAAAGAAAAACGGGATATAGCGCGAGAATGAAGATGGATGCATATAGTAAAAGAAATGCTACAGTTGACGCATGCCATTTACAAATCTGTAATTTCATTCAAGACAATAGAATGCTCTGAGAACGTGCATTCTATTGTCGGAAAAAGGCTGTGCGCGGGAGGAAGAAGCTATGAACTTTTCGGGTATCCTGACAGCAGGAATCAGTTTTCTGGTCATCGGAATTTTTCATCCGATTGTGATCTGGGCAGAATACTATTTTACGAAACGGTGCTGGCCGGTTTTCCTTGCGGCAGGGGGGATCTGCCTCGGACTTTCTGTATGCTCCGGACGGGAAATGCCGTCGGTATTTCTGGGTGTTTTAGGCTGCACGTTTCTGTGGAGCATTCAGGAGCTGTATGAGCAGGAGGAACGGGTGAAAAAGGGCTGGTTTCCGGAAAATTCGAATCGACAAAAATAGAATAAAACAGAACAAATGTTCTTTTGTTTCTATACTTTTTTTAAAGAATGTGGTATACTGGGATAAACAGCGGACTGTTCCTGCAGTTTGACGAATAACGGGCGCAGAATGCAAGGTAAGTGACAGGAAATGAGCGGAGGAAAGAATGGAACAGGAACAGCAGATTTTCAAACTACACAGTGAATATCAGCCGACTGGCGACCAGCCGCAGGCGATTGCGGAGCTGGTGAAGGGGTTTCAGGAAGGCAATCAGTTTGAAACCCTGCTTGGCGTTACCGGCTCCGGCAAGACATTTACGATGGCGAATGTGATTGCGGCGCTGAATAAACCGACGCTTGTTATTGCGCACAATAAGACGCTGGCGGGACAGCTATACGGGGAATTTAAAGAATTTTTTCCAGAAAACGCGGTAGAATATTTTGTATCGTATTATGATTATTATCAGCCGGAAGCGTATGTCCCGTCCACGGACACTTATATTGCGAAGGATTCCGCGATCAACGATGAAATCGATAAGCTGAGGTTGTCCGCTACGGCGTCTCTTTCGGAACGGCGGGATGTTGTTGTGGTCGCCAGCGTTTCCTGTATTTTCGGTCTGGGTTCCCCGGATGAGTTTTCGGGGATGAGTGTGTCCTTGCGCCCGGGAATGCAGAAGGATCGAGACGATGTGCTGCGGGCGCTCGTGGCGATTCAGTATGACCGCAATGATATGGACTTAAACCGCGGTTGCTTTCGTGTGCGAGGGGATGTGATTGAGATCAATCCGGCGCAGGGAAGCGAATTTCTGATCCGGGTAGAATTTTTCGGAGATGAAATCGATCGGATTACGGAGGTTGATCCGTTAAATGGGCAGGTGCAGAACACGCTGGAGCATGTCATTATTTTTCCGGCGTCCCATTATGTTGTGCCGCAGGAGCAGATTAATAAGGCCTGCGATGAAATCGAAAAGGAGCTGGAAGGCAGAATCCGCTTTTTCAAAGGAGAGGACAAGCTTCTGGAGGCACAGCGTATTTCCGAACGGACGAATTTCGATATTGAAATGCTCCGGGAAACGGGATTTTGTTCCGGAATCGAAAACTATTCCAGACACCTAAGCGGGATGCCGGAGGGTGCACCGCCGTTTACGTTGCTGGATTTCTTTAAGGATGATTATTTGATTATTATCGATGAGTCGCATATGACAATTCCGCAGATTCGCGGTATGTATGCGGGTGACCGTTCCCGGAAGCAGACGCTTGTAGATTATGGCTTCCGTCTGCCGTCTGCGCTGGATAACCGACCGCTGAATTTTGAAGAATTTGAACAGCGGATCGATCAGATGATGTTCGTTTCTGCGACGCCGGGACCTTATGAAGAAGAGCATGAGCTGCTTCGGACGGAGCAGATTATCCGTCCGACCGGACTGCTTGATCCGAAAATCGACGTTCGTCCGGTAGAGGGACAGATCGACGATTTGATTGCGGAGGTTCGGAAAGAGACCGCACATCACAATAAAGTTCTGATTACGACGTTGACGAAGCGCATGGCGGAAGATTTAACGGATTATATGAGGGAAGTGGGAATTCGTGTTCGTTATCTGCACTCCGATGTGGATACGCTGGAGCGTTCCGAGATTATCCGGGATATGCGTCTGGATGTATTCGATGTGCTGGTGGGCATTAACCTGCTGAGAGAGGGTTTGGATATTCCGGAGATTACGCTGGTAGCAATTCTCGATGCGGATAAGGAAGGATTTCTGCGTTCGGAGACGTCACTGATTCAGACGGTCGGACGTGCTGCGCGTAACGCGGAGGGACACGTTATCATGTATGCGGATACGATCACCGATTCCATGAGGAGGGCGATCGACGAGACGGAGCGCCGACGTGCGCTGCAGCAGGCTTATAACGAAGCACACGGAATTACACCGCAGACAATTAAGAAAGCCGTCCGCGATCTGATCAGCATCACGAAGGAGATCAAGCCTGCAGAGACTGCTTTCGAAAAAGATCCGGAATCCATGAGCCGTCCAGAGCTGGAAAAGCTGATTGCGGACGTGCAGAAGAAGATGAAGAAGGCGGCAGCAGAGCTGAATTTCGAAGCGGCGGCAGAGCTGCGCGACCAGATGGTAGATCTGAAAAAGCTGCTGGCGGATATGGACTGAGCGCCTGAATAAGAATGCGTTTGAATGTTATTTCTATAGAGTGAGGAAGAAATGGAAGAAGCAAAGAAAATACTTTCAAAGAAGAACTGTATCAGAATCCGGGGTGCGAACGAGCACAATCTGAAAAATGTGGATGTGGATATTCCGAGGGATGCGCTGGTTGTCTTTACCGGACTGTCCGGCTCCGGTAAATCGTCGCTGGCGTTTGATACGATCTATGCGGAAGGACAGCGGCGGTATATGGAATCGCTATCGTCCTATGCGCGTCAGTTTTTGGGACAGATGGAGAAGCCGAATGTGGAAAAGATCGAAGGACTTTCTCCGGCGATTTCGATCGATCAGAAATCGACGAACCGTAACCCTCGTTCTACTGTCGGAACAGTAACAGAGATTTATGACTATTTCCGTCTACTGTATGCGAGAATCGGTATTCCGCATTGCCCGAACTGCGGCAAGGAGATCAAGAAACAGAGCGTCGATCAGATGGTGGATCAGATCATGGCACTGCCGGAAGGAACGCGGCTGCAGCTGCTTGCACCCGTTGTGCGCGGACGAAAGGGACGACATGAGAAGGTGCTGGAACGCGCGGCGAGAAGCGGCTATGTGAGAGTCCGTATTGATGGCAATCTGTATGAGCTGGCGGAGAATATTCAGTTAGATAAAAATATCAAGCATAATATCGAAATCGTTGTTGACCGTCTGATTGTGAAGCCGGGAATCGAACGCAGACTGACGGATTCGATCGAAAATGTCCTGAACCTGTCGGAGGGACTTCTGTTTGTAGACCGTGTGGGAAGCGATGAGGAAATGCTGACATTTTCTCAGAGCTTTTCGTGCCCGGACTGCGGCGTCAGCATTGATGAAATCGAGCCCAGAAGCTTTTCATTCAACAACCCGTTCGGGGCATGCCCGGAGTGTTACGGACTTGGATATAAGATGGAGTTTGATTCCGACCTGATGATTCCGGACCGCACGCTGAGCATCAACCAGGGCGCGATTACCGTGCTTGGGTGGCAGAGCTGTCAGCAGCCGGGATCTTTTGCAAATGCGATCCTGCAGGCACTGGCAAAAGAATATCACTTCGATCTGGATACACCGTTTGGGGAATATCCACAGAAAATTCAGGATATTCTGCTGCATGGAACCGGTGGAAAAGAGGTTCTGGTCTACTATGAAGGACAGCGCGGCAAGGGACAGTATCCGATCGCGTTCGAGGGCTTGATTCGGAACGTGGAGCGCAGATACCGGGAGACAGGATCGGACGCCACCAAGCAGGAATACGAGACATTTATGCGGATTACACCGTGTCGACTGTGTAAGGGGCAGCGTCTGAAAAAAGAAGCGCTGGCAGTAACCGTGTGCGGGAAAAATATATACGAAATTACGTCAATGTTTATCGGAGAGCTGTCGCAGTTTCTGCAGAATATGAAGCTGACGGAACAGCAGGAGCTGATAGGCAGCCAGATTTTAAAGGAAATCCGGGCAAGAGTTGGCTTCCTGATCGACGTCGGACTGGATTATCTCTCCCTTTCCAGAGCGACGGGAACACTTTCCGGCGGCGAGGCGCAGAGAATTCGTCTTGCAACACAGATTGGCTCCGGACTGGTCGGAGTCTGCTATATTCTGGACGAGCCAAGTATCGGTCTACATCAGCGGGACAACGACAAGCTGCTCGCAACGTTGAAGAATCTCCGGGATCTTGGCAATACGCTGATCGTCGTGGAGCATGATGAGGATACGATGCGTGCAGCAGATTATATTGTGGACGTCGGACCTGGAGCAGGCTCCCATGGCGGTCAGATTGTTGCGAGCGGAACCGTGGAAGAGATCATGAATACGCCGGAGTCTATTACCGGTCAGTATTTGAGCGGTGCGAAGAAGATCCCGGTTCCTGAGACGAGACGAAAGCCCACAGGCTGGCTGACTGTGCGCAGCGCGGAAGAAAATAATTTAAAGAAGATCGATGTGAAATTTCCGTTGGGCGTGTTTACCTGCGTGACGGGCGTTTCCGGCTCCGGCAAATCGTCGCTGGTCAACGAAATTCTCTATAAACACCTGGCAAGAGATTTAAACCGTGCGAGATGTATTCCGGGAAAACATGCGGGCATCGACGGCATCGAGCAGCTGGATAAGGTCATTGCGATCGACCAGTCTCCGATTGGGCGGACACCCCGTTCCAATCCGGCGACCTATACAGGCGTATTTGATATGATCCGCGATTTGTTCGCATCGACTTCGGATGCAAAAGCGAAAGGCTATAAAAAGGGAAGATTCAGCTTCAACGTTAAGGGCGGACGCTGTGAAGCCTGTGGCGGCGACGGCATTATCAAGATTGAAATGCACTTTTTGCCGGATGTCTATGTGCCGTGTGAGGTTTGCGGAGGCAAGCGCTATAACCGAGAGACACTGGACGTCAAATACAAGGGCAAGAGCATTTACGATGTGTTGGATATGACAGTGGAGGAGGCGCTGACCTTTTTTGAAAATGTGCCGTCCATCCAGAGAAAGATTCAGACACTATATGATGTAGGGCTTTCTTATGTCAAGCTGGGACAGCCTTCTACGGAGCTGTCCGGCGGCGAAGCGCAGCGGATCAAGCTGGCAGCGGAGCTGTCCAGACGGAGCACCGGAAGGACGATCTATATTCTGGACGAACCCACGACCGGACTGCATTTTGCAGACGTGCAGAAGCTGATCGAGATTCTGCATCGGCTTGCAGAGGGTGGAAATACCGTTGTGGTAATCGAGCACAATCTGGATGTCATCAAGACGGCGGACTATCTGATCGATATCGGACCAGAGGGCGGCATGCGCGGCGGAACGGTCATCGCAAAGGGAACGCCGGAGGAAGTTGCGAAGAATCCTGCATCGTATACAGGATATTATGTAAAGAAGATGCTGAAAAGTTAAATTTTTCTGAATCCCCTTTTCAATACCGGGGTTTTACGCTATAATGGACGCGGACTATTCCAAAAAGGGTGAAGTTTGCCCTGATTAACATAGAGCAGAACAGGGAATGATTGGAACGTACAGTACGTTCGCAGCAGAACGGAAGGAGATTATAGCATGCAGTATACAGATATCGGGATTGATTTGGGAACAGCCAGCATTTTGGTTTATATCAGAGGGAAGGGCGTCGTATTAAAGGAGCCTTCCGTTGTAGCATTTGACCGTGATACCAACAAGATCAAGGCAATTGGAGAGGACGCGCGCCTGATGCTGGGACGTACGCCCGGCAATATCGTAGCAGTCCGTCCGCTTCGTCAGGGCGTTATTTCTGACTATACCGTAACAGAGAAGATGATGAAATACTTCATCCAGAAAGCACTCGGCAGAAAAACCTTCCGCCGCCCCAGAATCGCAGTCTGCGTACCCAGCGGCGTAACTGAGGTAGAGAAGAAAGCTGTTGAGGATGCAACCTATCAGGCAGGCGCAAGAGAGGTCTCTATTATTGAAGAACCGATTGCGGCTGCAATCGGAGCTGGTATCGATATTTCCAGACCTTGCGGCAACATGATCGTGGATATCGGCGGCGGTACGTCCGATATTGCGGTAATTTCGCTGGGAGGAACCGTGGTGAGCGCATCCATCAAGATCGCAGGCGATGATTTTGACGAAGCGATTGTCCGCTACATGAGAAAGAAGCATAACCTTCTGATCGGTGAACGTACCGCAGAGGATATCAAGATCAAAATCGGTTCCGCTTATAAGAGACCGGAGCCGGACTACATGGAAGTCAGAGGACGTAACCTGGTAACAGGTCTGCCCAAGACCATCAAGGTTTCTTCGGAAGAAACAGAAGAGGCACTCAAAGAGTCTACAATGCAGATTGTAGAAGCAATTCACGGCGTATTGGAGAAGACTCCCCCGGAACTGGCTGCGGATATCGCGGACAGAGGTATCGTCCTGACCGGCGGCGGAAGCCTGCTGCGCGGTCTGGAAGAGCTGATTGCGGAGCACACCGGCATCAATACGATGACGGCAGAAGATCCGATGACCGCAGTAGCCATCGGAACCGGCAAATATGTAGAATTTCTGGGCGGATACAGAGAGTAATTCCATTGGAACCAGAACGTAGATGCAAAGCGTATCGAAAACAGGAACATTGTCAGAATCATAACAAGGTCGCCTATTTCATGGGCGACCTTTTGTGTTCAAAATGCCTGTTGGTGTGGTTGGCGGCGCGGTGCAGCCTATATTATAACAGCAGCGGAGAAAACAGTGGCACAGCTGAAAGGATTTGTAACACACATTATTTATCGTAACAACGGGAACGGCTATACCGTTTTTGAATTGAATACAGGCGACGAGATCACCTGCGTTGGCACATTTCAGTCTCTGGAAGAGGGAGAAATTCTGGAGCTGGAGGGAGATTTTACCGAGCACGCGGTGTATGGGAGTCAGTTTAAAGTTTCTTCGTTCAAATTCTCGTCGCCAGAGGATGCGGCGGGGATGGAGAGATATCTCGGCTCCGGGGCGATCAAAGGAGTCGGCGCTTCGCTGGCGGCGCGGATTGTGAAACGATTCGGGGCGGATACGTTTCGGATTATCGAAGAAGAGCCGGAGCGCCTGGCGGAGATCAAGGGGATCAGCGAGCGCAAGGCGATGGATATTGCATCCCAGATGGAAGAAAAGCACGAAATGCGGGAAGCAATGGTCTATCTGCAGAAATACGGGATTTCCAACACGCTGGCGGTGCGGATTTATGAAACCTACGGCAGCAGGCTCTATCGGGTTTTGGAAGAAAACCCGTACCAGCTTGCGGATGATATTGACGGAATCGGCTTCCGCAAGGCGGATGAACTCGCCGCAAGAATCGGCATCCACACGGATTCGGATTTTCGGATTCGGAGCGGAATTTTGTATACATTATTGCAGGCGTCCGGAGAAGGGCACATGTATCTGCCGGGCAGCGTTTTGATCCGGCGCGCGGCAGCGCTTCTCGACCTTCCGCAGGAGGCAATTGCAGATCAGCTGCCGAACCTTTCGATGGATAAAAAAATGGTCATCAAGAAAAACGGCGAGGATACGATCTGTTATGCGTTTTCGTATTATTACGCAGAGCTTGCCTGCGCGCGGATGCTGGTGGAATTGAATCAGACGATGCTGCCGGAGGGCGAGCTGCTCCCGGCGCAGGAGGAGGCAATTTTAAAACGGGTGGATCAGATTCAACAGCAGGAGGGACTGATGCTGGACGAGCTGCAGCGGAAGGCAGTTCTGGAGAGCGTCCGCAACAGCATTCTGATTTTGACCGGCGGACCGGGCACTGGTAAGACGACGACGATCAACACAATTATCCGGTATTTTGAAGGAGAAGGGCTGGATCTTTACCTCGCGGCGCCGACCGGAAGAGCGGCGAAGAGGATGACGGAGGCAACTGGCTACGAAGCGCGGACGATCCACCGGATGCTTGAGCTGTCCGGGGCGATGCCGGAAAGCGGCAAAAAGGCGAGCTTTGAACGGAATGAGGACAATCCGCTGGAGGCGGACGTGATTATCGTCGATGAGATGTCGATGGTTGATATCCACCTGTTTCAGTCGCTGTTGAAGGCGGTCAGCCCGGGGACGAGGTTGATTTTAGTCGGGGACGTGAATCAGCTGCCGAGCGTGGGTCCTGGACAGGTGCTGGCAGATCTGATTGCCAGTGAGGTGTTTCCTGTCGTCTGCCTACAGAAAATTTTCCGGCAGGCGCAGGAGAGCGATATTGTTGTCAATGCGCATCGGATTAACAAAGGAGAACAGATTGCGCTGACAAATAAAAGCAGGGATTTCTTTTTTCTGGAGAGGAACAGTGTCCCTGTTATCTACAAGCATATGGTGCAGCTGATAGGAGAGATGCTGCCGAAATATGTAAAGGCTTCGCCGTTCGATATCCAGGTGCTGACGCCGATGCGGAAAGGCAGCCTTGGTGTGGAGACGTTAAACGGCGTACTGCAGAGCTGTTTAAATCCTCCGTCGGAGGGCAAAAAGGAGGTTCAGCTGGGCGATACCCTGTTCCGCGAGGGGGACAAGGTGATGCAGATTAAAAACAACTACCAGCTGGAATGGGAGGTCGTCAGCCGTTACGGCATCCCGATCGACAAGGGAGTTGGAATTTTTAACGGTGATATGGGGATAATCCGGGAAATTGACGAATATGCACAGACGGTGCTGGTGGAATACGACGAGCAACGCCGCGTGACCTATACCTATCCGCAGATGGAAGAGGTGGAGCTGGCTTACGCGATTACAATTCACAAGTCGCAGGGAAGCGAATATCCTGCTGTGATTATGCCGCTTTTGGGAGGACCGAGACTCCTGTTTAACAGAAACCTTCTGTATACAGGTGTCACCCGTGCAAGGGGCTGCGTGACGATTCTGGGAAGCCGCAAGGTGGTGCAGGAGATGATTGCAAACGAAAGCGAAAACCGCAGGTACACCAGTCTGGACGTTCGAATCAGAGAGCTGAAAGGGGAAGTTTGATCGATTTCAAAACGCTATTATTTCCACAAAGATGTCCTGTATGCGACAGACCGGTGAAACCGGCGGGAGCGCTGGTGTGCAGAAGCTGTGCACCGAAACTTGTTTATGTCAGACAGCCGCTTTGCATGAAGTGCGGAAAGGAGCTTTCTGATGAAAATCAGGAATACTGCAGGGACTGTCTGCATAAAAAACATCTGTATGACAGAGGGATCAGCCTGTACCGGTATGCGAGCGTTAAAAAGGCGGTTTACCGGTTCAAATATGCGGGCAGGCAGGAATACGCCGCTTTTTTCGGAAAAGAGATGGCATGGCATTTGGGGCGGCAGATCCTTTCCTGGAAGGTAGACGCATTGGTCCCTGTTCCGCTGCATCCGGCGCGGAAGCGCAAAAGAGGCTACAATCAGGCGGAGCTTCTGGCATTGGAAATTGGAAAACAGTTAGGGCTCCGGGTGGAGAACAACTGGCTGATTCGGACAAAAAATACAGTTCCGCAGAAGCTTTTAAATGGGCAGGAACGCCAAAATAATTTGAAAAAGGCTTTTAAAGCAGGGCAAAATGATGTAAAATTAAATGCAATTGTAATTATTGATGATATCTATACGACAGGAAGTACGATAGATGCGATGGCGGCGGTCTGCAGGCAGCAGGGCGTTTCCAGAATTTATTTTGCGGCGTTGTCTATCGGAAACGGACAGGAGGTCAGATGATCAATCAGGAAAAGGTTCTCAGAATGACCAAGATGGCATCGTATGAAGAGCACGGTGGACGGAAGGATCGCGCAGTGGTGGGATATTTTCGCAGCGACTATATCGGAAAACAGACCATTATTTCACTGATAGTGATAACGGCAGCGTTCCTTGCCGGGCTGGGGGCATATCTTGTATTTCATTTTTCAGAGGTAATGGGAAATATTTATTCCATGGATCTGGTGGGAACGGCGAAGAAGATTTTGACGTTATATCTGATGGCGGCAGTTTTATATGTGGCAGTTACCTATGTGATATACACGATCCGTTATGCAAAAGCGAAGAAGAGGCTGCAGTTATTTTTGGAGTATCTGGACTGCCTGGATCAGGATGGAGAAGAGGAAACCGCAGAGAGGAAATAAAAGATGACACAGCTGCTTGTAATCAGAGAATACATAAAAAATTTTTACACAAAATATGAAGAATTTATCGTTCCCCTGTTGAAATTTGTGTTGGGACTTATTTTGTTTCTGACGATCAACGGCAGAATGGGCTATATGGAAAAAATCGACCACGTTGCGATCGTGCTGGTGGCGGCGCTTCTGTGCTCGTTCCTTCCGCTGGGCGTGATGGTATTTTTGAGCGCAATGTTTCTGCTGCTGCATACCTATGCGCTGTCTGCGGAATGCGTTGTGGTTCTGCTGCTTGCCTATATTATCGTGTTGGTGATTTATCTGCGGTTTGCACCGAAAGCGCATTTGCTGCTGCTTTTGACACCGCTTCTGTTTGTGTGGAAGATCCCTTATGCTGCTCCGCTGGCAGCGGGACTGTTCGGGACACCGGGAGCTGCGGCTGCGGTTGCAGGCGGCGTAGTGGTATATTATGTGCTGGCATATATTACCGGCAATGCGCAGGCGTTTGGCGGCGGGGAAAGCGATACCATGCTGCAGCGCTTCAGCGATATGGGAACCGGCGTGATCGAAAATAAAGAAATGCTGATTGTAGTGACGGCGTTTGCCATCACAGCGATTTTGGTTTATGCGATCCGCCGCATGAGCATTAACTATTCCAGAGCGATCGCTGTTTTGGTCGGAACGCTGGCAGATATCGTAATTTTGCTGATCGGGGATCTGATGTATGACGCGAATTTTTCCCTGGCGGGCGTGATTCTTGGCAGTATTGTATGTGCGCTGATCGCACTGGTGATGCAGTTTTTCCAGTTCAATCTGGATTATGCGCGCACCGAAAAAGTGCAGTTTGAAGATGATGAGTATTATTACTATGTAAAAGCGGTTCCCAAAATGGCAGTGGCAGTGCCGGAGAAGCGGGTAAAACGGATCACGACGCAGCGCGCAAACCAGAATGTCCGCCACAGCCATGGGAAGGGCAAAACCAGAAAATAGTGAGATGGAACAATGGAACAGATCAAAGAGTTTGCGGACAGATATCTGACACAGATACAATTTATAGGACCAATGGATATTGTGGAGATTATCCTCATTTCTCTGATGGTCTATTATCTACTGATCTTTATTCGGAATACCAGGGCATGGCAGCTGTTAAAGGGCGTGTTCGTCATTCTGGTATTTCTTGTGATTGCCGAAATCCTGCAGATGGATACGATCCTCTGGATTGCGAGGACGGCGTTTCAGTTTGCAACAATTGCGCTGATCGTCGTGCTGCAGCCGGAGTTGCGCAAGGCGCTGGAACAGCTCGGACAGAAAAATTTGATTCGTTCCGTCATTCCCTTTGAATCCTCCAAGCCGGAGGAGGGACTCTTTTCCGACCGGACGATCCGTGAGATCGTAAAGGGCTGTGTGGAAATGTCCCGGGCAAAGACGGGCGCGCTGATCGTTGTCAGACAGCTGGACTCCCTGGCAGAATATGAACGTACTGGCATTGCAGTGGATGGTATTGTGACCAGCCAGCTGCTGATCAATATTTTCGAAAAAAATACGCCGTTACATGACGGCGCAGTGATCGTACAGGGGAACCGCGTGACCTATGCGACCTGCTATTTGCCGTTGTCGGACAATATGCGTTTGAGCAAGGATCTCGGAACGAGACACCGTGCAGGAGTCGGTATTTCCGAGGTAACGGATTCCATGACAGTGATCGTGTCAGAGGAAAATGGCAAGATCAGCGTCGCTTATGAAGGAACGTTAAGCAGAGGACTGACGGCGGAGGAACTGGAAGAAAAGCTGAGATCTATTCAGAAAAAACCGACCGATGAGAAAGCGCACAAACGCTGGAAGGGGTGGTTCCACAATGAAAAGTAAGCTCATGCACAATCTGGGTCTGAAGATTATGGCGGTGTTGATTTCCGTTGTGCTGTGGATGCTGGCGGTTGACATCAATGATCCGGTGATAAATAAATATATCAATAATGTACAGGTACAGCTGACCAATACGGGGGCGCTGACTGGACAAGGAAAAACCTACCGTATAGTGGACAATTCCGATACGATCCGTGTTTCCGTGCGCGCGCCGAAGTCTGCAATCAGCGCAATCGATGCGCAGAGCGTGACGGCAAAGGCAGACCTGTCTGAAATTACAGATGACGGGCGCGTACCGATCGAGCTGTCGTTAAGCAGCGGCCTGGATGTGGAAAAGATCACTTCAGACAGACAGTATGTACAGTTACAGGTAGAAAATAAAAAGACAAGACAGTTAAGCATAGAGGTTGCCAAAAACGGGACACTTCCGGATGGATATGCGACCGGCAGGATCGATATGGAAACCAATACACTCAGCATCAGCGGCCCGGAATCAGCGGTGAATGCGGTAAACCGCGCAGTGGTGGATATTTCTCTGGATAATGTGACAGCGAATGTGGAAATCGATGCGACAATCCGCCTGCTGGATGCAGACGGCAACGAAATCACCAGCAGTGAAATCCGAAAAAATGTGGACAGCGTAAAGGTGACCGTTCCGATTCTGGAGACAAAGGAGGTCACAATCAGTGCTTCTGCTATAGGAGAACCGGCGGATGGTTATGAACAGACTGGAACGGTAACGGTGTCTCCTGCAACGGTGAAAATTGCAGGGCGGGCGGCTGTGCTGGATAAGATCTCGGAGATCACGATCCCGGCAGAGGAACTTGATCTGACGGATGCGACGGCACCGGTGACTAATACGATTGATATCAGGGAATATCTTCCTTCGGACATATCGCTTGCAGATGCTGATTTTGACGGAACAGTAACGGTATCCGCGGATATCGAGCAGATCCGACGCAAGACGATCAGCTTTGATGCGGACAGCGTCCAGCTTTTGAACATTCCGGACGGTTGGCTGGCAGAAGCAGTCAGCGGACAGAATCTGCAGCTGACAGTCAGAGGTCTGCAGGACAATTTGAATAATGTGGATGCAGGGACAATCACGCCTCACGCGGATTTGTCTGCATTGATAGATGAAAACGGCACTGTGACGGCAGGGGAACAGGAAGTGACGGTGAAATTTTTGCTTCCCGCTTCTGTGGAACAGGTCAATGCAGTTACGGTGCAGGTGCATCTGACTCAGCTTGCTGCTTCGAATACAGATGCACAGGGAGATCAGTAAAAGCCGGGCAGGAGGAAATGTAAACAGCGCCCAGAGCAGGAAATGCAGAACTTGTGGGTTGAATCAGGGCTGCAAACGAAATCCCGAAATCCGGAAGGCTTTGCAGCTTTATAACAGGAGGAAGAGATCATGTCGAGAATGTTCGGAACAGATGGTGTAAGAGGTGTTGCAAATGAAGAGCTGACGCCGCTTTTAGCGATGCAGCTGGGGCAGGCAGGCGCATATGTCCTGACCCGTGAAAACAAGCACAAACCTACAATTATGGTTGGCTGTGACACAAGAATGTCTGGCGATATGCTGGCAAACGCACTGATGGCAGGAATCTGCAGCGTAGGCGCAAATGCGGTTTATGTGGGCGTGATTCCGACTCCGGCGATCGCTTATCTGACCAAGAAATATAAGGTAGAAGCCGGTGTTGTGATTTCTGCATCCCACAACCCGATGGAGTTTAATGGCATTAAATTCTTTGACGGCAATGGCTACAAGCTGCCGGATGCTCTGGAGGATGAGATCGAAGCCCTGATCAAGAACAACATGAATCGTGTGGAATTTCCGACAGGCTCCAGCGTTGGACGGATCAAGTACCGCAAGGACGCAAGAGAGGAATATATCAATCATGCAGTTCGGGCAGTTCCGGTGGATCTGACGAACCTGAAGGTGGTTGTGGACTGTGCAGAGGGTGCATCTCATTATACTTCCATAGAAGCTCTGCGTCAGCTTGGCGCACAGGTTGTTCCGATTCACAATATGCCGGATGGCACGAATATCAATGCAAACTGTGGCTCAACCCATATGGAAGAGCTGCAGGCCCGCGTTGTTTACGAAAAGGCAAATATCGGTCTGGCGTTTGACGGCGATGCAGACCGCCTGCTGGCAGTGGATGAGCTGGGCAACGTCGTGGATGGTGATCAGATCATGGCGATTGTAGGTGCACATATGCGCAACATGGGCAAGCTGAAACAGAACACGATCGTGGCGACTGTCATGAGTAACCTTGGTCTGTTTCTGTTTGGTGAGAAAGAAAAGATCCATATCGAAAAAACCAAGGTCGGTGACCGTTATGTGCTGGAGCGTATGCGGGAAATCGGCGCGAGCCTTGGCGGTGAGCAGTCCGGTCATATTATTTTCCTGGATGAAAATACGACCGGTGATGGTCTGCTGTCTGCGCTGCATCTGTTAGAGGTTATGGTAGTGACCGGAAAGCCGCTGTCTGAGCTTTCCAAGATTATGACAGTCCTGCCGCAGGCACTGGTTAATGTTACCGTTCCGAATCACCGCAAAGAGCACTTTATGGAATATCCGGAAATCGCGGCTGCGATCGAAGAGCTGGAAAAAGAGTTCGCAGGAGAGGGCCGCGTACTGATTCGTCCTTCAGGCACAGAGCCGAAGGTGCGTGTCATGATCGAGGGTAAGGACAAAGAACGCATTGATAAGGAAGCGCATAGAATTGCAGATTTGATTCAGCAGCTGATGCTGTAATTCAGGAGAAAAGATGTAACTTGTATTCCTGCTGCAGATGGGGCTCCTGGAACGGGTTGGTGCTTGCCAGATGGGTGTGATAATGGTATGATAATGATGTAAAGATCCGCATTGGGCGGAAAGGGGAGAACAGATATGGTACGCCAGAAGGTAGTAATCAAAAACCCGACAGGACTTCACCTAAGACCGGCTGGAAATCTATGCAAGGAAGCAATCAAATATAAATCGCTGATTACGTTTACGTTTCGGGACAGCACGGCGAACGCGAAGAGTGTTCTAAGTGTTCTGGGCGCATGTGTAAAATGTGGCGATGAAATTGAACTGATATGCGACGGACCGGACGAAGAAGAAGCGCTGACAGCCCTGACCGAGGCAATTGAAGGCGGACTGGGGGAGTAAGCTGCAAGTGCAGCAGAAGAACTTTGTCGAACAGGATTGTTTTGTTGAGTGAAACAGGACTGTTTCGTGAAGAGATCAGAAGAGGAAGTCAGACCTGGAGCAGATTTTCAGGCTGGGTTCCTCTTTTTCATGACAATAGAATGCTCGCAGAGCGTGCATTCTATTGTTTGAGACCAGAGTCAAAAGGGCATTTAGTGGTCTCCAAACACGGTATCTTATATCGAAGTGACAGCTACATTGCTCATAAATACAGTCAGAATGACAGGACACGAAGGGAGAGAAAAAGCAATGGTGAATTATCAGAAATACCGCCGTAATCCGGTAATTGACTATCCGGAGCGCGAGTGGCCAGGCAAAGAGATTGAGAAAGCACCCATATGGTGCAGCGTAGACCTGCGCGACGGCAATCAGGCGCTGGTAGATCCGATGGTAGTAGAAGAAAAGATTGAAATGTTCCAGTATCTGATAAAGCTGGGCTTTAAGGAAATCGAAGTTGGTTTCCCGGCAGCGAGCCAGATTGAATTCGATTTCCTGCGCCACCTGATTGAGCATGATATGATTCCGGATGACGTATATGTTCAGGTGCTGACACAGTGCCGGGAAGAACTGATCACACGTACTTTTGAAGCGATTCAGGGCTGCAAGCAGGCAATTGTACATATTTATAACTCTACGTCCACATTGCAGAGAGATGTCGTGTTCCACATGGACCGTCCGCATATCGTGGACATTGCGGTAAAGGGAACCGAGCTGGTAAAAAAATATGCCGCAGACTTCCCGGGCAAGATCGTCCTGGAATATTCCCCGGAAAGCTTTACCGGAACAGAGATGGATTTTGCCCTTGAAATCTGTACCGCAGTTCAGAAAACCTGGGGCGCAACGAAAGAAAACCCAATCATTATCAATTTGCCGTCTACTGTAGAGATGAATACGCCGAACGTTTATGCGGATCAGATCGAGTGGATGAACCGTCATTTTGAAAACAGAGAGAGCATCATTTTAAGTATCCATCCTCACAACGACAGAGGAACCGGTGTTGCCAGCGCGGAGCTGGCGCTGCTTGCAGGCGCAGAGCGCGTCGAGGGAACTCTGTTTGGAAACGGCGAGCGTACCGGTAACGTGGATGTTTTAAATATCGCCTACAACATGTTCTCCCAGGGCATCAATCCTGAGCTGGAAATCGGACATATCAACGAGATTATCGATATTTACGAAAGATGCTGCAAGATCCCGATCCATCCGAGACATCCTTATGCCGGCAAGCTGGTATTTACCGCATTCTCCGGTTCCCATCAGGATGCGATCAATAAGGGCGTGCAGGCGATGAAGGAGAGAAAGAGCGAAATCTGGCAGGTTCCTTATCTGCCGATCGATCCTGCCGATATCGGAAGGGAGTACGAGCCCATCGTGCGTATCAATTCCCAGTCCGGCAAGGGCGGTGTCGCTTTCGTTATGGATACTTATTTTGGATTCAAGCTGCCCAAGGCGATGCACAAAGAGTTTGCAAATGTTATCCAGAAGATATCCGAGAAGCAGGGCGAAGTTTCCCCGCAGCAGATCATGGACAATTTCAAGCGCGAGTATCTGGATCAAAAGGAACCTCTGCATTTCAAAAAGCTGAGAATCGAGGATCTGAGCGGAGATGTGGAATCCGGCGAATTCGATACAAAGGTTATCGTGGACTACATGTTGGCAGGCAAACCCGGTACGTTCGATGCAGTCGGCAACGGCCCGATCGATGCGGTCAAGAGAGGACTGCAGCTTACCTTCGGCATGAATATCAGAGTGCTTGATTACGAGGAGCATGCGCTGCAGAACGGTTCCAACGCCCAGGCAGCAGCATATATCCATATGATGGATGCGGAGAGCGGACGCGTTACTTATGGTGTCGGCGTAAGCTCCAACATCACAAGAGCATCTGTACGCGCAATGTTCTCGGCGGTCAACCGTCTGGAGCTGGTAAAGGGCGTATAAGAGACGGATACAACAAAAGGAGAGCTGCAATAAAAGCAGAAAACCGAACCGTTTTGTCGTTTTGGCAGAACGGTTCCTTCATAAGGAGAGAATTATGGCATATCAGACTCCCTATTTTGTGATCGACGAAAATCAGCTGACGAAAGATTTTCAGATGCTGAAAAGCTCCCTGGAAACATCCTGGGGCAATTACCGGATCGGATATTCCTTTAAAACGAATTCCCTGCCGTGGCTGGTGACCTTTTTAAAGGCGGGTGGCGTAATGGCGGAGGTTGTATCCGACGATGAATATTCGCTGGCCGGCGCACTTGGTTTTTCAGATTCTGAAATTGTATACAATGGACCGGTCAAAAAACGTCCGTCGTTTGAACGGGTGCTGCTTGCAGGCGGCATCCTGAATATGGACGGAAGACGGGAGCTGGACTGGATGGAAGAGCTGGCAGCAGCGCATCCGACGCAGACATTTCGGGTCGGAATCCGGGTCAATTTTGATCTGGAAAAAATGTGCCCGGGGCAGACGACGATGGGCGAAGCCGGAGGAAGATTTGGATTCAGCTATGAAAACGGGACATTTGCAGCCGTTTTAGAGCGCATGCAGCGCATTCCGAATGTTGAGGTCACGGGCTTACATCTGCATTCCAGCAGTAAGTCCAGAAGTGTCGCGGTATTCGAAGCAATTGCTTCGATGGCATGTAAATTAAAGCGGGAATTTTCCCTGAACCTGTCTTATGTGGATCTGGGCGGCGGTTATTGCGGCGGTCTGGAAGGGCGTCCGCAGTATCCGGATTATTTTCCGGCTGTGGCGAAGGTTTTACAAGAAGAATTTACGCCAGAACAAACAATGCTAATCGTTGAACCGGGCATTTCTCTTTTGTCAAAGGCAAGTACGTTTGTGACAGGCGTTGTGGATGTGCGTGATATCGGAAACGAGCGGTATTTGATCACGGACGGAAGCCGTTTCAATATCGACCCGACGATGATTAAGAGCAGCCACCTGTTCCATCTGGAATTGAATGAGGCAAACCCGGGTGCAGAGCAGCGAAAAACGATGACGCACCAGTGCGTATCGGGCTATTCCTGCATGGAAGTGGACCGGATTTTTGAATACCGCGACGGAATCGAGCTGATGGAGGGCGACCGGATTGTTTACGAAAATGTTGGCGGCTATACGATGAGCCTGAATCCGTTGTTTATCCAGTATTTCCCGGACGTTTATATCCGCCGGGACGGGAAGCTTTATAAGATCAGAAACCGCTGGACGCCGAAAGAATATATGCAGAACAGCATGTTGTATGGAGAAGAACAAAAATGACAACGATCTTGATTTTGAGCTGCGGAACGCGCAATAAGCTGGTACGTTTTTTTAAAGAAGCCTTTCATAGTCTGCCGGGCGGCGGAAGGGTGATCGTGACGGACTGCAGCCCGTGGGCACCTGCGCTGTACGAGGCGGACGCATTTTATCTGGTACCGCCGATGAAGGATCCCGGATACGAAGACAGGATTCTGGAAATCTGCATGCGGGAACAGGTCAATGCACTGCTTCCACTGTTTGAGGATGAGCTGGATCTGCTGGCGCAGAACCGGAAGAAGTTTGAGGAAAAAGGGATCACAGCGATTGTATCGGACGCAGAAAGCGTTGCAGTCTGCCGGGATAAGTACGGCTTTTTCTCCCTGCTGCAGAAAAACGGACTGCCGGTGCTGTATACGAGCGCATCTCTGGAAGAGTTTGACTCGGATTACGCGGAAGGAAAGATTGCGTTCCCGGTATTTGTAAAGCCTGTTCGGGGCTGTGGAAGCGTCGGCATCAGCCGGGTGGACAACCGCGAGCTTCTTGGTGTGCTGTGCCGTTATAGCAAAGAGCCGCTGTTGATCCAGCAGTATGCGGACGGTGAGGAATTCGGCGCGGATATTTACGTCGATTTGATTTCCAAAAAACCGGTAGCTATTTTTACGAAGAAAAAAGTGCGGATGCGGGCGGGCGAAACCGAAAAATCGATTTCCGTCAAAGATCCTGCGCTGTTTGAAGTGATTGAAAAGACGGTTTCCGCGCTTTCGCTGGCAGGTCCGATCGACATGGATATTTTCCGGATTGACGGCAAATATTATATTTCCGAAATCAATCCGCGGTTTGGCGGCGGCTATCCCCACGCATGGCACTGCAACGTGAGGTTCCCGGAGCTGATTGCGAAAAATCTGCTCGGCGAGGAAAATGAGCCGCAGATCGGCGCATACGAAGCGGACATGTGCATGATGAAATATTCCGACGAGATCGTGCGGAAGCTGTGAGACGCAGTGAAATAAAAATCCATGCTTCTGAGTCAAAATAGCATGGATATAAACAATAGAATGCACGCTCTGCGAGCATTCTATTGTCATGAATAAAAAAGACATGTTAGAATGAAGGGAGAAATGGAGCAGATGACGGAACTTGAAGCTGAGTGTCGGCATAGATACCGGGTTCGGAGCATCCGGGAGGATGATTACGGCTGTGAAGAGCGTCCGGAGGGCGTTTGGCCGACCGTGCTTGTTGAATTGGAGGATGAAAACGGACAGCTCCGTCTGCTCCGGCAAAAGGATCACTATCTGTATGAACAGCAGATCGAGGAGGGCGATCAGGTGATTCTGGAACAGGAGATTCTGAAAAGAATAGAATAATCTGGGAAAGGCTAACAAGAGGGGAAAGGATAATGAAAACAGAAGGGAAAAGGATAATGAAAACAGAAGGGAAAAGAAACCTGCTGAGACAGCCGGATGAGATCAGGCTGATGACAGGCGGTGCGCAGACGGAGCAGGAGACCGCGCCCGATGCAGCTGCTTTCAGAGCAGGTGACGTTACAGTGGAGCTTGCGGAAGCCGACGGCAGCCTTGCGGTATTCGTGCAGGCACAGAACACACCGGTTCGGGAGCTTGTGCTTACCTGGAAAGCTATGTTTGGTGGGGCGGGCGAGGTGCTCGGGGACACCTGGGAACGCGGTTACGGTGATCTGGAATGGAAAAAGGAAGCAGATCATATCGGAATGCCGTGGTACTTTTTCCGGCATGAAGCGGGAAAATGCCTGGCATTTGGTGTAAAGGTGCGTCCATCTGCCATGTGCTGGTGGGAAAAGGACGGTGCGGATGTGAAGCTGCATCTGGACGTGCGCTGCGGGACGTACGGCGTGAAGCTTGGCGGACGGAAGCTGGAAGCCGCAAGGGTCGTTATGGCGTCCTATGTGCTGGAAGAAGCCGATACGCCGGTAGAAGTATTTGAAGCCTGCAGGGCGTTTTGCAGCGAGATGTGCGACGATCCCGACTGTAGAGATACTGTAATTTACGGCGGGAACAACTGGTACTATGCCTATGGAAAAAGCTCTGCAAGGGAAATTCTCGGAGACAGCGCATATCTTGCGGAGATGACGGAGGGCATCGAAAACCGTCCGTTTATGGTGATGGATGACGGCTGGCAGATCGATCACAGCGATTCTTATAACGGAGGTCCCTGGCGGGTTGGCAATGCGGATTACGGGGACATGGGAGAGCTCGCTGCGCAGATGAGGGCAAAAAATGTGCGCCCCGGTATCTGGTTCAGACCGCTGTACGATCATTCTGCGGATATTCCGGCTGAGTGGAGACTGGAGCGCAATGCAGAGGTGTTCGATATTTCTGTGCCGGAGGTTCTGGAACATATCGCACAGGATATCAGACAGCTTGGAGACTGGGGATATGAGCTGATCAAACACGATTTTTCGACCTATGATATCTTTGGCTGCTGGGGATTTGAGATGGGGACCAGGCTGACGAATGGCAGCTGGCGCTTCCATGACCATACGAAAACCACGGCAGAGCTGATCGTTCGTTTTTATGAAGTCATTCATGAAGCAGCAAAACGCGAGGATCGTCAGGACGTCCTGATTCTTGGCTGCAACTGTATCGGACATCTGGGCGCAGGGCTGATGCAGGGAAATCGTACCGGAGACGATACAAGCGGTGTAGAATGGGAAAGAACCCGGAAAATGGGCATCAACACGCTGGCCTTCCGGATGCTGCAGCAGGGGACGTTTTACGGGGCGGATGCAGACTGCGTCGGAATCACAGAGCATATTGACTGGAACAAGAACCGACAGTGGATGGAAGTGCTTGCAGAAAGCGGGACGCCGTTTTTTGTATCGGTAAAACCGGGATTTCTGAACGAGAGTCAGAAGGAAGCGTTAAAAGAAGCGTACCGGAAGGCATCGCAGCCGCACCCGGCAGCAGTGCCATTGGACTGGATGGAGACAAAAACGCCTGAAAAATGGCAGACCTACGCCGGCAGAAGAGAATACAATTTTTAAAAAGAAAGAAGCCGCTGCACCAGCAGCATGTATAAAACCGTGCCGCCGACGATGGAGAGCAGCAGGTTGTGCCTCCATTTGTGGACGACAATGACGAACACGGCACTGATGAGCTCCGGCAGTCCATGAGAACCGGAAAATACAGAGACATTTTTAAAACAGTAAACGACGAGCATTGCGATCGAGGCGCTCGGGAGCGCTGCGCCGAGGTAGGCAACAACGCGCGGCGTTTCTTTTCCGGCGGGAAACAGGAAAAACGGAAGGGCGCGGATCAGAAAAGTGCCGAGGGCGATAATGCCGATTGTGATCACAAGCTGCAGGGGAGTCTGTATGGTCATTTGGAAATCTCCTTTCGGAATAACAAAAGTGCGGCTAAAATGCCAGCCATGGAAAAGAGCAGGAAACGGTCAGGGCCAACGACGATCAGACTGATCAGCGTGATGCCAAAACCGAGCAGGGCGGGAAGCCTGGAGTTTGCTTTTTCCCATTGCTCGACAAAAATTACCAGAAACAGTGCTGTCATGGCAAAGTCAATGCCTGTGGAATCAAAAGGCAGGAAGCTGCCGGCAGCAGCGCCGATACAGGATCCGATGATCCAGTAAAGTTGATCGAGCAGCGAGATAAAGAACAGAAACCAGTCCGGATCAATTCCTTCCGGGGCGCTGACTCCGCAGAGAAGAGAATAGGTTTCATCTGTCAGGGAAAAAATCATATAGGGCTTGCGTTTTCCCATGCGTTCAAACGGTTTTAACATGGAAAGACCGTAGAACAGATGCCTTGCATTTACCATGAGCGTCAGCAAAAAAGCGGAAACCGGAGAAAATGCAGAAGTCATCAGGCTGATGGCGGCAAACTGCATCGAACCGGCGTAGATAAACGTACTCATGAGAAAGGCCCAGAGGACGGAAAAACCGTTTTCGGCGGTCAGGACACCGAAGGCTGCGCCGAGAAAAAGATAGCCGAGCATGACTGGGACTGTGTAGGGAACAGCAGCCCATAGCGCTTTTCGTTTCATAAAAATAGCAACCTCCTAAGTTAGTAGGATAAAATGCGATATCAGTTTAACGCGATACAGTGATCTTGTCAAATGATTCGCAGGAAAGCGATTTTACAAATGGCGCGTGTGAACAGTAACCCTGTAGGTACATTCGCTGCAAAATCGCGGAAGCCGGGATGGAATTTCTATAAAAAACGTGCTAAAATTCAGAAAAAGAACGAGGCGGCACGGAATTGTCTGCCTGGTAAGGAGGAGAACGATGTCAGAAGAAAAAAAGGGAATTGCGGATGCAGAAAACAGCGGAACAGCAGAGACGATGGCGGATTATGCAAGGGAGCTGGAAGCTTCTTTCCGTACGATCCGGGAGGGTGATGTGATTTCCGGAACCGTTATCGACGTGCGGGAAACCGGCGTAACGCTGGATCTCGGTTACTATGCGCCTGCGGTTATTAAAACAGAGGATTTGAGCAAGGATCCGTCGTTTTCCGTGCTGGCGGATATCCATGTCGGAGATACGCTGGAAGGGACTGTTGTCAAAAGAGACGATGGAGCCGGCAATATCCAGATGTCCTGCGTAGAAGCAGCAGAGACACTGGGCTGGGACAGACTCAAACAGTATCAGGAAGAAAAGACGATTCTCAAGATAAAGGTAAGCGAAAGCGTCAATCAGGGCGTAACTGCTTATGTGGAAGGAATCCGCGGATTTATCCCGGCGTCTCAGCTGGCGCTGGATTATGTGGAGGATACGACGGAGTTTGTGGGGAAAACGCTGGAAGTGCGCGTGATTACGGTGGATTCAGACCGCCAGAAGCTTGTGTTGTCCGCAAAGGACGTCCTGAAAGAAAAGGAAGTAGAGCGCCTGAACCATAAAATTTCCATGATCGTGCCGGGTACAGTTGTAGAGGGGCGCGTGGAAAGCCTGATGCCATACGGTGCATTTGTGGATCTTGGCGATGGATTAAGCGGTTTGGTACACATTTCCCAGATCAGCCAGAAGCGCCTGAAAAAGCCTTCAGAGGTACTGACAGTCGGGGATATTGTGCGGGCAGTTGTTTTAAATACGAAGGACAATCGGATCAGCCTGAGCATCAAGGCAGCGGCCGAGAACGCAGAGCCGGACGAGCTGGAAGAAAAACAGGCAGAAGAGTACAGCTCGAAGGAGGCGGTCGGCACCTCGCTGGGCGATCTGCTGAAGGGGTTAAAGCTGTGAGCCGGCCGTTGACAGGCCAGACCTTTTGTGCTACTGTAAGCATATGAAGCTGCGGTCAGATGTGGCGGCAGCCGGATATTGAAAAAGAGAATGCAAAGACGGAGAGAGTACATCCGGGGAAGCTTTACAGAGAGGACTTTTGAATGCAGCCCGATACAGGCGGCAGGAAGCTGAGAGAAGTCGGGAAGAAGCGGATGGAACATGGCTCCCGAGCGGCGCACCGAGCCGGAGAGGTAAGGCTGCGACAGGTCCGCCTGTTATAGCGGAAGGGTATTGCACTAAACGGCGCAGCACCCGATAAGATATACTTTGTGAGAAGTATAGGAACAGAAGTGGTACCGCGAACAATTCGCCTTCTTGTTGTGGCTTTCAGGCTACAATGAGGAGGCGTGTTTTTGTTGCGACATTAAGGAGAAAGTATGAGCAAAGGAAAATTTTACATGACAACTGCCATTGCGTATGCATCGGGCAAACCGCATATCGGCAATACTTATGAAGCAGTTCTGGCAGACAGCATCGCGCGGTTTAAGAGAAAAGACGGATATGATGTTTTTTTCCAGACCGGAACAGATGAGCATGGACAGAAAATTGAATTAAAGGCAGCGGAAGCGGGCGTAACACCTCAGGAATACGTAGATAAGGCTTCTGCAGAAATCAAGAGAATCTGGGATCTGATGGGTACTTCTTATGACAAGTTCATCCGTACGACAGACCCGGATCATGAAAAACAGGTACAGAAAATTTTCAAGCGCCTGTATGATCAGGGCGATATTTACAAAGGCTCTTATGAAGGAATGTATTGTACGCCATGTGAATCCTTCTGGACACAGTCCCAGTTAAAGGACGGAAAATGTCCGGACTGCGGCAGAGAAGTGAAACCTGCAAAGGAAGAAGCATATTTCTTCAGAATGAGTAAATATGCGCAGCGCCTGATCGACCATATCAACAGCCATCCGGAATTTATCCAGCCGGTATCCCGCAAAAACGAGATGATGAACAATTTCCTGCTTCCCGGACTGCAGGATCTGTGCGTTTCCAGAACCTCTTTCAAATGGGGCATCCCGGTTGATTTCGATGAGAAACACGTTGTTTATGTATGGCTGGATGCGCTGACAAACTATATTACCGGTATCGGTTACGATGCGGAAGGCAACAGCAGCGAGCAGTATAAAAAGCTCTGGCCGGCTGATCTGCATCTGATCGGAAAAGATATCATCCGCTTCCATACAATTTACTGGCCGATTTTCCTGATGGCATTGAATGAGCCCCTGCCCAAGCAGGTATTCGGTCATCCCTGGCTGCTGCAGGGTGATGGCAAGATGAGCAAATCCAAAGGAAACGTGCTGTATGCGGATGATCTGGTAGATTTCTTCGGCGTGGACGCAGTCCGCTATTTCGTACTGCATGAGATGCCGTTTGAAAATGATGGCGTAATCAGCTGGGAGCTGATGGTGGAACGGTTAAATTCCGATCTCGCCAATACGCTGGGCAACCTGGTAAATCGTACAATTTCCATGAGCAACAAGTATTTCGGCGGCGTTGTAGCGGATAAGGGCGCAGCAGAGGCAGTTGATGAGGATCTGAAAGCAGTTGTAACCGGAACCTACGATAAGGTTGCGGCAAAGATGGAAGGCTGGAGAGTCGCAGACGCGATCACCGATATTTTTACGCTGTTCAAGCGCTGCAACAAATATATCGACGAGACAGAGCCGTGGGTGCTGGCAAAAGACCCTGCAAAAGCAGACCGTCTTGCTACCGTATTGTATAACCTGACAGAGAGCATTGTAATCGGTGCGTCCCTGCTGGAGCCTTATATGCCGGGCACTGCGGAAAAGATCGCAGCCCAGCTCAATACTTCTCTGCGCAGCTTCGAAGAATGCACGACCTTCGGCGGCTATATATCCGGCAGCAAAGTTACAGAGAAACCGGAAATCCTGTTCGCAAGACTGGATGTAAAGGAAGTTCTGGAAAAGGCAGCAGCGATGTTTGAGGCGCGTAAGGCACTGACGGAAGAGGCTGAGGAAGAAAAAGAAGAGGACGTGATGGAGCTGACGAAAAAGCCGGAGATCACCTTTGAAGAGTTCGAAAAGATGCAGTTCGCGGTTGGCGAAATCATCAAATGCGAACCGGTTCCGAAGTCCAAAAAGCTTCTCTGCTCCCAGGTAAAAATCGGGAAAGAAGTAAAACAGATCGTTTCCGGAATCCGCGCACATTACACGGCGGAAGAGATGGTAGGCAAAAAGGTTATGGTTTTAGTGAACTTAAAGCCTGCAAAGCTCGCCGGTGTTCTGTCGGAAGGCATGCTGCTGTGTGCAGAGGATGCCGAAGGCAATCTTGCACTGGTAACACCGGAGAAAAATATGCCTGCCGGAGCAGAGATCTGCTGACGGTTAGAGTTGACCGGAACTTTATATAATGTTAATATAAAAATGTGAGGGCCGCAGAAGAAAATTTGCTGTGAAAAAGCAGCAGGATTTTTCTTGCTGCGGCTCTGTCTGTAAACGGAGGCATGCGGCTGTTTCCGGAAAAAGAGGGGAAAACGAAACGGGGGAACGGGATATGAAAAAAGAAGAAATTTTTTTCCTGTCAAGAGATGGTAAAACAAAGATTCATGCAGTAAAATGGATACCGGAGGGTAAACCGGTCTGTATCCTGCAGATCGTGCACGGTATGGCGGAATATATCGAACGATATGAGCGTCTGGCCTTAGTGCTGACCAGGCAGGGGATTCTGGTGACCGGGGAGGATCATCTGGGACACGGAAAGAGCGTCGGGGAAAACGGAATCTACGGCTATTTCTGCGCGCATGATCCGGCGACGGTGGTAGTTCGGGATGTTCATCGTCTCAAAAAAATGGTGCAGGAGCAGTATCCCGGTGTTCCGTATCTGTTATTGGGACATAGCATGGGGTCTTTCATCCTCCGAAATTACCTGAGCCGTTACGGCAGCGGAATTGACGGAGCGATCGTGATGGGAACCGGTATGCAGCCGAAGGCGGTTTTAAATGCAGCCAAAGCGGTGACGAAGCTTCAGAAGGCTTTTCTGGGGGATGCGCATGTGAGCCGCCTGCTGGACAAAATGGCGTTTGGAAGCTATCAGAAAAAGATTACAGACGGCGTTGGAAGCATGGATTGGCTGTCCCGGGACAAAAAAGAGGTTCAAAAATACCTGGACGATCCGCAGTGCGGCTTCGTCTTTACAGTCAACGGGTTTGAGACGCTGTTTGAACTGATCGGCAGGCTTCACGACCCGGAAAGCATCAATAAAATTCCCAAAGAGCTTCCGGTTCTGTTTGTCGCAGGACAGGAGGATCCGGTCGGCAGCTATGGCAAAGCGGTTCTGGAGGTTGCAGAAAGCTTTCAAAACAGCGGGATGACGCAGGTGGAGTGCAAATTATATCCCGGTATGCGCCACGAGCTGGTCAATGAAATTGGCCGGGAAGAGGTGGATGCAGACCTTTTAAAATGGATTTTAAATACAGCCCGGGTGGCTGGGCAGAGTTTTTAGGAAATGCAGTTTTAGGTTTCATTTGTCGCTTAAGCGGCAGAATGCGAGGAGAATATGAAGAAAACAGGGATTGCAGCAATGATGTTATCGACGGCGATTGCAGTATCCGGCATCACTGTACCGGTCTGTGCAGCACCGGGACAGACGGCGGAGAGCGCGCAGATGCAGGAACAGCCGCAGACAGAGACAGAGCCCGCCAAATCCATCAGCGATGAGGATTTTGCAAAGCTGCTGGATTTTGTAAAAGAAAAGTGGGACGCAGGCGAGCTGGATAACGCAGAGGATATCAAAGCTGCGATCAGCGAGGGAGAAAAGGAGTTCGGCGTTTCCCTTGACGAGAGCACGAGAACGACGCTTGCTTCTGCGCTGCAGCAGTTAAACGGGATCGGCTTAAACCATGAGACGGTCATTGCGCTTGCACAGAAAATGTATGAAAGCTACGGTGATACGCTGGTAGAAAACCTTTCGGATGCGCTGCAGGAGCAGCTTGCAGGTCCTCTCGGCGAGACGATTCAGGAACAGCTGATCGAACCTGCAAAAGAGACTGTGATGGAGACTGCCAAAGCGATTGCAGCTAACACAGCGCAGCATTTCTGGCAGGACCTGAAGCAGAGCGTGATCGATTTCCTGAACCATGTTTTCCAGAAAGGGAAAAACTGACGCCGGATTTTCCTGATATAGACAGCTAAAAAATGATCTAAAACCGCACGAACGGTTTTTGATAAATTTTGACAACAAGAGAAGAGAGGAATGTATGAATGAAGCTTTTTAACCTGGACAGCCCGGTCATGGTCTTTTTGAGCAAGGTTGCCAACCTGATGATCCTGAACGTGCTGACAATCATCTGCTGTATTCCGATTTTTACGGCAGGAGCGGCGATTACGGCACTGTATTATGTGACGATCAAAATGGCGAGAGGGGATGACCCGTATATCATAAAAGGATATTTTAAGTCCTTTAAAGAGAATTTTAAGCAGGCGACGATCATCTGGCTGATCATGCTCGTTATCCTTGCGATCATCGCAGTGGACTGGAGGGTGACACTGGTGATGATGACAGGAAACAGTGCAAAGATCATGAAAACGGTGCTGTTTATCGTATCCTTCCTCCTGCTGCTGACCGGCCTTTATATTTTCCCGGTTTTGTCCAGATTTGACAACACTGTAAAAAATACCTTCCGGAACGCGTTCCTGATCAGCTTTATGAACCTGCCCAAGAGCGTCCTGATCGTGATCATCCATCTGATTCCGGTTGCTTTATTACTGGTAACGATCCAGGCTCTGCCGTTTCTGTTTCTTCTTGGAATCCCGGCAGTCGCATATTTCAGCAGTCTGCTGTATGTCGGGATCTTCAAACGCTTTGAGCCTGAAGAACAGGTACAGGATGGCGAGAACCTGGCTCCCCTGTCCTTTATCGTAGAGGAAGAACAGGCAAAGCAGGCGGCACTGGAAGCGGAAGCAGCGGCAAAAACAGCAGAATCCGCAGAAAACAAGACAGAAACAGATGCTGTTGAAACCGAAAATCAGATTTGACCAGACAGTGCTTTGGCAAAGTGCATAGATAGAAACGATACGTTTTGTTCAAAACGCTGATGAGCTTTTGGAGTTAAAATCTTTTTTGGCAGATTCCACAAGCATCTCCAAAAAGTTTGTGGAATACTGGTATAGCCAAAATCGGGCATTTTCGGTATACTAGATCTAGATTCAATCGAGAAAGCTCGAGATTAAATTTTCAGGGAGGCAAAATAATGGCAAGCTTATCTTTAAAGAACATTTGCAAAGTGTACCCCAATGGTTTTGAGGCTGTTAAAAACTTCAACCTCGAGATCGCAGATAAAGAGTTTATCATTTTCGTAGGCCCTTCAGGTTGTGGTAAGTCCACTACCCTTCGTATGATCGCTGGTCTGGAAGATATCTCTTCCGGTGAACTGAAGATCGGTGACAGAGTTGTTAACGATGTAGAGCCTAAGGACAGAGATATCGCGATGGTATTCCAGAACTACGCTCTGTATCCTCATATGACCGTATATGATAACATGGCATTCGGTCTGAAATTAAGAAAAGTTCCGAAGGACGAAATCGACAAGATGGTTAAAGAAGCTGCAAAGATCCTGGATCTGACTCAGCTGCTTGATCGTAAGCCGAAGGCTCTGTCCGGTGGTCAGAGACAGCGTGTTGCTATGGGACGTGCTATCGTTCGTAACCCTAAGGTATTCCTGATGGACGAGCCTCTGTCCAACCTGGATGCTAAGCTGCGTGTACAGATGCGTATCGAGATCGCTAAGCTGCATCAGAGACTGGGCACCACCATCATCTATGTAACACATGACCAGACCGAGGCTATGACACTGGGTACCAGAATCGTAGTTATGAAAGACGGCGTTATCCAGCAGGTAGATACTCCTCAGAACCTGTATGAGAAGCCTCAGAACCTGTTCGTAGCAGGATTCATGGGATCTCCTCAGATGAACTTCCTGGATGCAGTTGTAAGAATCAACGGCACTGCAGTAACTCTGGAAGTAGCTGGTCAGTCCATCCCGCTTCCTCCTGCAAAGGCTAAGAAGCTGATTGATGGCGGTTACAACGGAAAGACTGTTGTTATGGGTATCCGTCCTGAAGACGTTTACGATTCCGAGATGTTCATTGAGACCGCTAAATGCGTATTCTCTTCTACTATCAAGGTTTACGAACTGCTTGGTGCTGAAGTATTCCTGTATTTCGATCTGGGCGAGTTCCCGATGACCGCAAGAGTAGATCCTCGTTCCAATGCAAGACCTGGCGACACTGTTAGATTTGCATTCGATGTTGAGAAGATCCACGTATTCGACAAAGAGACCGAGCAGGTTATCACCAACTAATCAAGAACATAGCAAAGAGCCATTGCGAAATGCAATGGCTCTTTTTGAATTCTACAGTTCACTCGTGCCTTTTTATGAGCAAAAGGAGCTGCGAAGCAGCGGAAAGCATCGAAGATGCGGTTCATGACAATAGAATGTTCGCGAAGCGTACATTCTATTGTATTGCGAATGGCGCGTGTGAACTGTATCGTTTTAGAATGTATCCGTCAGGTTATCACTCAGGTTCCACTCGGCAGCGATCCGGTAGGCTTCCTCGACGCAGGAATCCCACATGGAGGCAGGATCATGGCAGTCGGAGCCGATCAGGACGGGAATGGAGGTTTTGGCGACTTTTTTCCAGAAGTTAGGGTATGGATAAGGCCAGCGGCGGTCGTTTCCTAAGAGTTGGATGCCTTTGCGAATGCCGTTGGCATTTAATTCCAAAACAGTTCCGGTCTGGATAGCGGCATTTAGGATGATATCACAGGCCTCCTCGCAGTTGTCATCCCAGGAATAGGGATTGTTGAAAAATACATCGGGATGGGCGAGAATCGGGAAGTAGCCGGTTTCCAGCGCTTCTTTGACGGAACGGGCATATTTGATATATCCGCGCGTACCGATTTTTTCAGGAGTCGAGAAGGCAGAAATGTAGGAACCGTCGTCATCCTGGTAATAATGTTGACCCAGCAGCAGATAATCCAGCTTTTTTTCTTTGAATAAAAAGGAATAATAATCGAGGCTGTCGGGGCAGTATTCAATTTCCAGTCCTTTCAGGATCGGGAAAGAAACGGTCGGGCGCAGTGCATCGATACATGTCAGATATTCGTCGAGGTCTGCATAGGGCATGCGGAAGTCGAAGCGGTTGTCCGGAAACGGACCGTGGTCGCTGAAGCCGAGGACGTCAAGGCCTGCATCCAGGGCGGCTTTTACATAATCTGCGTCTGTACCATTGGCGTGCATACAGCGTTTCGTGTGTGTATGGTAATTTGTTTTTTTCATCAGAATCCTCCGTGATTTTGGGAAAGCTGTGTAGACAGCAATGTCCTGCTACATTATAATGAATATCAGGAAAAAGAACAAGTCGAAAAGGAGAAACAAATGAACCCTTCCGCAATTTTAAAACTAATGAGTGCAAAGGCAGCGTTTACAAAAAATCATCCCAAATTCAGCGCTTTTTGTAAAGCGGCCCTTTCCAGACCGATCGAGCCGGGAACGATAATCGAAATTTCCCTGCAGCGTCCGGGTGAGGAACCGATGATGGCGAACATCAAAGTGCAGCAGGAGGATCTGGATCTTCTGGAAAGCCTGAAAGGACTTTCGGAGTAAAGCTGGAAGTCGGCGGAAAAGGGTGAACCGACGATGGAAAAAGGATGGGCAGAAGGCTGCATCGATCCGTCGGAACAAAAAAAACTTGCACAAAAAATGCCGATGTTTTATTATAATTGATAAGAAGTTTGTGACTTTTGACGAAAATGCAGAATGAGAGGAACGGATATGATTTCAAATCAGATCATTCAGACGAGTATCGATGAATTGAAAGCAATTACCAAGGTCGATATTTATGTGTTCGACCTGGATGGCATAAAGGTGGCTGCAACGACTGAGGATATTGAGATTTCCCGTGAAATTATTACGGGCTTTGCCGCATCTCCGGCAGATAGCCAGGTGGTCGGCGGATATCATTTTCTGAAGGTGCTGGACGATAGCGAGGTGGCATATGTCCTGGCGTCGCGCAGCAACAATGATGATGCATATATGGTCGGCAAGATTGCAGTCAGCCAGATTCAGAATCTGATCATTGCTTATAAGGAACGGTTTGACCGGAACAATTTCTTCCAGAATCTGATTCTGGACAACCTACTTCTGGTAGATATCTATAACCGGGCACAGAAGCTTCATATTGAAGTGGAGGGACCGAGAATTGTATATCTGGTTGAGACGAGACTGGAAAAAGACAGCAGCGGCATGGAGCTGTTACGAAGCCTGTTCAGCAGCCAGAACGGTGACTATATTACCGCAGTGGATGAAAAGAATATTATCCTGATCAAAGCGGTGGAGCGCGATGCTTCCCCGGAATCTCTGGAGCTGGTCGCGAATACGATCGTCGATATGATGAACAGCGAAGCGATGCTCAAGGTGCGCGTTTCCTACGGTACGGTCGTGCAGGAGCTGAGAGAGGTTTCCAAATCTTATAAAGAAGCGACGATGGCGATGGACGTTGGCAGAATTTTCTATGCGGAAAAAAATGTCATCGCATATTCTACGCTGGGAATCGGACGTCTGATCTACCAGCTGCCCGTCAATCTGTGCCGGATTTTCATCGAAGAGATTTTCGGTGGCAATCAGGTTTACGATCTGGACGAAGAGACGCTGACAACGATCAACAAATTTTTCGAGAACAACTTAAATGTGTCCGAGACGAGCAGACAGCTCTTCATACACAGAAATACGCTTGTATATAGGATTGAAAAGCTGCAGAAAGCGACAGGGCTGGATATCAGAACCTTTGAGGATGCGATGACCTTTAAGATTGCGATGATGGTCGTCAACTATATGAAGTATCTGGATACACTGGAATATTGATAAAAGGGGGAAATACCGATGGAGTTTCAGGATCGGAATGCAGGGGAGGAGGAATTTTCTCAGGCAATTATTGAAAATCTCTTTCTGTTAAAGGACGGCAGCGTAGTGATGGGTTGTCATGTGGTGTGCGGTACGGTGCACCGCGGAGACCGTTTTTATTATGTAGACTGTGTTGGCCGGGAGTGCTTTGCAGTAACTGTTGCAGATATCGCGGTGCCGAAGGTCGGCAGTGTGGAAAAGGTCAGCGCCGGAGAAGAAAATGCGAGACAGGCGGCGATCAAGGTTGCAGAGCGCGTGATCGGCAAGGTACATCCGGGGCATATGCTGCAGAGCGAGCCGGAAGAGGTTATTTATAAAGAAGCGCCCGGTTGGGATGCGATTACCGAATGCTTTGAAAAGCGTTATCCGGATCAGAAGATTCCGGCACATTTCGGCTGTTATGCGAGCTACAAGCCGGATGAAATGGGGCCGCTGGACGGGATCAGCGTTTATAACGGCGGGGACTATTTCCATTTTGTAACCTATGGTCTTTCTGAACTGTACGAAAAGCAGAACGGCAACCCGGAGCGGAGCGGATACGGGTTTGAGCTGACAGTGAAGCTGAAAAAAGAAGGACTGGAAAATCCTGCTCTGGAGGTTCGTCATATGTGCAGTCTGCTTCAGATGGTTGCGGGTATCACGGTCAACAACGGACATCAGTTCACGCCCGGGCAGTTCCTGGCGATGGGGCAGCAGAGAGGTCTGGATGCCGCATCGAAATCTGCGATCACCGGATTTATCGCCAAGGAGGATGATATTGGAACAGTGGAATCTCCCTTTGGCAAGGTGCAGCTGGTGCAGCTGATCGGTGTAAAAGCAGAAGAAATCGAGCAGATGAAGAACAAGACGATGACGCCTGCGCAGCTGGCAGAGATTTTAAAAGACGGTTTGACTGACTACAAGAGATAAGGCGTTTTCGAAGAAAAGCAAGGAAAGAGAAGGAAAAATGAAATTTCAGATTGTGAGCGACAGCTCCTGTGATCTGCCGAAAGAGCGTGCACAGGAACTGGGAGTTGATATTGTTCCGTTTTATGTTTCTTTTGAAGAAGAAAACTATATGAAAGAGGGAGTCGATATCAGCGTAGAGGATTTCTACCAGATGATGGCGGATCGGGCAGGAACATTCCCCAAGACTTCGATGCCTTCGGTTCAGGATTATGTCGATGTGTTTGAAAAGTATGTAAAAGATGGTGTACCGGTTCTGTGCATCTGCTTAAATGCAGCATTTTCCGGTTCTATTCAGTCGGCGATGAATGCGAAAAACCAGATTCTGGAGGACTATCCGGAAGCACAGATCGAGGTTGTGGATTCGGAAGAAGTGACGGCATTACAGGGGATGTTTGTTGAGGAAGCCTGCAGACTGCGCGGAGCGGAGCTGGATCTGAAGGAAACGGTGAAGCTTCTGGAAGAGATCCGTCCGACCGGCAGAATCTTTTTTACAACGAACGATCTGGATTATCTGCAGCATGGCGGCAGAATTGGCAGAGCGGCGGCGACAATCGGCAATGTTTTAAAGATCAAGCCGATGATCGAATATGTCAATAAAGAGCTGGTCTCAGCAGGTGTCAGCAGAGGAAGAAAAAAATCACTGCAGTCTGTGATCGATAAGGCGAAGGCTTATATTGAGGCGGACCATATTGATTTAAAAGAATACCGGATAGGTCTGGAATGCGGACTGGACAAAGAAGAATTCCGTAAATTTGAAGAACAGGTGAAGGCTGCATTTAAGGACTACGAAGGAGAGATCGAACGGTTTGAAGTCTTTCACGTAGGTGCGACGATCGGTGTCCATACCGGCCCGTACCCGACAGGTATCGCATTATTAAAGCGCTGCCGTTACTGATGCAGCTTTTATCCGGAGGTTGAGATGGCGGATTCCAACATTACCAAAAATGCACTGGCCGTATCGATGAAGAAGCTGATGGAGAAAAAGCCTTTTTCCAAAATCAGCGTAGGAGATATCTGCGAGGATTGCGGCATGAACCGGAAAAGCTTTTATTATCATTTCCGGGACAAATATGACCTGGTAAACTGGATTTTTTATGTGGATTTTATTGAGCGGATGGACTGGAGCAGCTGCCGCAATGAGTGGGATATGCTGGAAGCACTCTGCAGCCATTTTTACAGGGAGCGTCTGTTTTATCAGAACGCGCTTCAGGTAGAAGGACAGAATTCTTTCCGGGAATATTTCTGTGGAATGCTTCGTCCGGTTTTGATGCTCCTGACACAGAATCTGGTGGAAGAGGGGCGGAAAAAGGAGTTCTATATTGCTTTTCTGTGCGAGGGCGTTTTGGGAGAACTGGTCTACTGGCTGCGCGAGGGCAGTAAGATTACACCGGAGGAGTTTGTAGAGGATTTACATGATATTTCTCTGGGTCTTGCCCGGAAAATCATTGCGGAGGAAGCCGGCACGCAGAATGTGATTCCGATTTTGCAGAATAAAGAAGTTTAAAAATGGGAAAAGAAAAGTGTATGGACTGTGGTTTCTTGGGAAAACCAACAGAGCATACACTTTTTTGATGAAAAGGTAAATCTGCGCTTTCGTAAAGCAGCAGAGCGTGCATTCTATTGTTTCACAGGTTTTTCCGGGACGATAACAAAAGCTGCTGGATCCGGGCAACGTCAGCGTCCAGATGAATGAGAAGCGCCGGATACGTCTGGTGGAGACGGGCGTCTAAAATGGCATTGTCGACAAGAAGCCGGTTATCCTGCGTTGTATCGGCAGCAGCCAGGAAGAAGAGCAGAGGGCTGCCCCAGGAAAGCATCTCGGAAATCTGTGAGTCGGAGATCCTTTCAGCCGCGTTTGTATTGTCGTATGTGCGGCAGACACCGTAGATACGCTGGCGTGCGTTCAAAAGGTCGACAAGCTGACGACTCTGCAGGGAGCCGAACGGAACCAGAAATGCGAGGTTGTCGCAGCTGCAGGTGAGTTCCAGAAGGTTGTCCGAGTAGGTGCAGTCGGTGTCCATGAAGTCGAGGAAAAAGCTGCAGTCAGGAAATTCGCGGATAAGCCCAAGCTGTCTGGTGTCTGTGGTAATGCTCTGGGCAGGCATATGGAGACGGAACGCGTAGGTACCATTTTTCAGGGCGGCGGAGAGCTGTTCTTTTAACTGGGAGGCAGAGCTTTCCGGAGAAAGGGAGATCTCTGCAAGCCAGTGCGGATAGTCTTTTTCAGCGGTAATCTGACGGAGCCGGGAAGCGCCGCAGGTCCAGGAATTATAGCCGATATTGATGCCGAGCGTCTTGAGGGAGTCGGTATCGACGGAAGAAACCAGCTGCTTTAGCATTTCATAATAAGGACCGTCTTCGTTGAGCAGCAATCTCTGGAAGAGGGAAAAAAGCTCTTCCTGAAAACGTCCCTTGGCAAACTGACGTCCGAGGTCAGCCAGACGACGGATACTTCTGTATGGATCTTCTTTTATATTTTTGAGGCACTGGCTGACTGCAAAATCGATCAGGCCGCGGGTAATGTCATTTTTCGTCATAACGGCTCCTTTGACTGGTTGTAAGTTTATAAATAGACAAAAATCAGTTTTTTTTCTATTTTAACATACTTATAGCTTACATGAGAACATAAAATAAAAAAATGGACAGATCTTTTGAACTGTCCGAAAGTGAGACATGCAAAATGGTCTGTCCTTTTCCCGTAACAATAGAATGCCCGCAGCGCGACCTTTTATTCATGACAATAGAATGCTCGCAGAGCGTGCATTCTATTGTTGTGTACAAATTTTTTAGAGGATAGAATGCGGCGGCAGGTCAGCCAATGACTTTCCAATGTTTGTCGGCGTGGTTTAAAACCTCGCAGCCGTCAGCAGTGACTAACACAAGGTCTTCTACACGAACACCAAATTTGCCGGGCAGATAGACGCCGGGTTCGATGGAGAAGGTCATGCCCTCCTGAACCTTAGCCGAATTGCCCTGGCTGACGTCGCCGGCTTCATGGGCCTGCATGCCGATGGAGTGTCCGAGACGATGCGTGAAATATTCGCCGTATCCTGCTTCGGAGATCACGTCCCGCGCTGCCTTGTCCAGATCGCAGAAACGCACGCCTGGACGAATCAGGCTTTCCGCTTTTTCGTTGGCGCTGCGGACGAGGTCGTGGATCGCAGCGTAGTCGGGATCGGCCGTTTCGCAGAAAAAGGTACGGGTCATATCGGAGCAGTAGCCCTCTTTTTCACAGCCCATATCGATAACGATGCCGTCGCCGGGCTTTAATACGGTGTCGTCAGGCTCGTGGTGCGGGTCAGCAGCGTTTGCACCAAACGAAACTATGGTGGAAAAGCTTTCTATACATCCGGCTTCTTTATAGAGGGAGCGGATATAATCTGCACATTCCAGCTCGGTCATGCCTGCTTTGATGTGGGCGGCAGCTTTTTCGATGCAGACATCGTTTAAAAGGGACGCCTCGCGCATTTTCTGACGCTCATATTCGTCCTTGATTGCGCGCTCGCCGTCGATGCAGGAGGATGCGTTTACATAGCGGACATTGGGATGATGCTCCATCAGAGCGAGCAGGAAACGTGCGGGCCAGTTTTTGTCAATACCCATGTCTACGTTGCCGTCCACCAGCCCCGCGATAACGGCAACGCCGTCGTCTGTATCGGAAAACCAGGTTTTCGGGATATCGATATCCGGGACAACAAAAAGATTATTTAAGAAAAAGCGATGCTTTCCGTCAGTGCGCAGGTACAGCGCATAGAGACGTTCGTAAGGGTCAACCCATACGCCGGTCAGATAGCGGATGCTCAAAGGATCGCTGACGATCATCTGAGTCAGACCCATTTTGGTTAAGCGGGAGCAGACATGCTCCAGCCGTGTTATATACATCTGTTCCATGGAAAAAATCTCCTTTCATGATAAGGAATGCGCCAGGGGCGCTGCGCATTTATCATAATCCTTTCGGATAGCGGATGACAAGGTATTTTTGCGAATGGCGCGAGTGAACAGTAACAAAATTCATTACAGTTCATTTGTACCATTTGCGTATAAAATCGACGGAAACCGGAAACGCTGTAAATGGCTGGCAGACAGTTCAAACGATAGGGTCGTTTCATGACTATGTCATTGCATTATATGACTATGTCATGTCTTCCATGCTATCTGAAAGGAGGCTGAAAAATGAGCAAGACACTGGATTATATCGCGTTGATCGTCGTCTTTATTGGAGCTGTCAACTGGGGACTGATCGGATTGTTCCGGCTGGATCTGGTTCGGCTGATCTTTGGAGATATGACGTGGATCAGCCGGATTATTTATGTGCTGGTCGGAATCTGCGGCATCTATTTGCTGACATTTCTGGGTAGGGTTGACCAGGAGGCGTAAGCCGTCGAAAAGTAGTCCGAACGCAGTTTCAGGGAATTTTATCGGTATGACAGGAAACAACGTTTCGGCGGTTCATTTCGCACCTGAGCATTGCAGTGTTCAGGTGCGGATGAACTGTACAGTTCACTCGCACCATTCGCGGTGACGGAACGGTTGAATCTAAAACGCAGACATAGTAAAATAAGAATGATGTCGGGGTCAAAAGCCCCCGACTTGATGCCTACGGATTGTTTCGTGCTGCGCACTTCCACAATCCTGCCCGATAGTCGCATATCGTGGGATTATCATCCCACTTTTATGCTCCTATCGGGGCGGGTCAAAAGGTCTTTCACCCACCTATGAGCAAGCTCATGTGGGCTTAGACCTTTTGACCCTGGCATCGTAAGAATACAGGGATTGCCTGGTGCAATAAAAATCTGCAGGGAAAAGCAGGAGGACAGGAATGGGAGAGACAAAGGAAGAAAAATGGGGACAATTTCAGCGTTTGGAAGGAGAAATTGCAGAAGAATCCAAACGGCTGGCGATCGCAATCGGGGGCGCGGCAATTTATTCAGCGGGCGTCAATTTGTTTATCGTACCGGCAGGATTGTATAGTGGAGGCATTATGGGTTTTGCCCAGATTGTACGAACGATTTTGGTCAGTTATCTGCATCTGCCGATTCAGAATTTTGATATCGCGGGTCTGATTTATTATGCGATCAATATTCCGGTACTTCTGCTCGGTATGAAAGATATTGGAAAACAGTTTTTCGTAAAAACGATTTGCTGTCTGACAGCGGTGACGATATTTTTGTCGTTTATCCCGATTCCGACGGAGACGCTTTTACATAATGACATTCTGGGCAGCACGGTGATCGGTGCCCTGATGTGCGGCTTTGGCATGGGAACAGCGCTCAGGATGGGAGCATCGCTGGGTGGAACTGATATTATTGCGCTGCTTTTGATCAAATGGAAGAAAAATATCAGCGTCGGCAAGGTCAATATCATCACGAACGCCGTACTTTACGGAATCTGCCTGTTCCTGTTTGACGTCAGCACAGTGATTTATTCTCTGATCTACGCGGCGGTTAGCGCGTTTGCGGTCGATCACGAGCATTCACAGAACATTAACGTCGAGGTGCGGATTATCACGAAGCTGGACGACAAGGGACTGGAGCAGGAAATTCTGCAGAAGATGGACAGAGGAATTACTCGTCTGGAAAGCACGGGCGCTTACACGAATGAAAAGTCGAACATGCTTTACATTCTCGTGTCCAAGTACGAGGTCGGTCAGCTGAAAAACATTGTGCTCAAATACGATCCGCATGCGTTTATTGTTATGAATGAGGGCGTGACGGTTATCGGACATTATAAAAAGAAGCTGTAAAAAATGGTAAAAAATGGCATCCATGATAGAGTGGGTGCCATTTTTTACATAATAAACATGGCGGAGCAAAATAATGTTGAATTTGTACTCCGCCGGAAATCCTGTTTACTGTTTTTTTACATCTTTCTCTTCATTTTTCGGTTCGCAGGTCAGATGCATGCCGAGCTTTTTGAAGATGCCCTCATCTACAGAGGAAAGCAGGACGGAGGAATGAACCTCGCATCCTTTTAAGAGCGGAACCGCATTCAGGGCGCGGGCAGCGTCCGGGCTGGTTGCAGCACTGATGGAAAGTGCGATCAGAATTTCGTCCGTATGAAGACGGGGGTTCTGGCTGCCCAGATAGTTGATCTTGAGGGTCTGGATCGGGTGGATCGCATCCGGAGATACCAGATGGATCTCATGATCGATGCCTGCAAGAATCTTTAAGGCGTTGAGCAGGCAGGCTGCGGATGCGCCGAGCAGGTCGGAGGTCTTGCCGGTCACCAGAGTGCCGTCAGGAAGCTCGATGGCAGCGGCGGGAGCGTTGGTAGCCTCTTCGCGGTTCATGGCAGCAGCGATTACCTTGCGGTCTGCAACGGTAATTCCAGCCTGCTTCATCAGAAGCTCGAGCTTGTACAAAACGGCGGGCGTGGAGTTTCCGCGTTTTAAGTCGCATAAGCAGTTGTAATAACGGCGGATGATTTCCTGTCTGGAGGCTTCCTTGCAGGCCTCATCGTCGATGATACAGTTGCCAGCCATGTTGACGCCCATATCCGTAGGGGACTTGTAAGGACATTCGCCCATGATTTCTTCAAAAATAGCGCTCAGAACAGGGAAAATCTCAACGTCGCGGTTGTAGTTGACGGTGGTAACGCCGTAAGCTTCCAGATGGAACGGGTCGATCATGTTGACGTCGTTTAAATCAGCGGTAGCAGCCTCATAGGCGAGGTTGACCGGGTGCTTTAACGGCAGATTCCAGATCGGGAATGTCTCGAACTTGGCGTAGCCGGCGTTGACGCCGCGCAGATGCTCATGATACAACTGGGAAAGGCAGGTAGCCATTTTGCCGCTGCCGGGTCCGGGTGCGGTTACGACAACGAGCGGACGGCTGGTTTCGATATAATCGTTTTTGCCGTAGCCTTCTTCGCTGACGATTTTTTCCACGTTGGTCGGATAACCTTCAATAATATAGTGGATATAGCAGCGGATGCCGAGGGTTTCGAGCTTTTTGCGGAACAGGTCCGCAGCGGGCTGACCGGCATACTGTGTGATGACAACGCTTCCGACGTAAAGACCGATGTTGCGGAATGCTTCTGTAAGACGCAGCACCTCGAGGTCATAAGTCAGACCGAGATCGCGGCGTGTTTTGTTGGTTTCCAGCGCACTGGCGGAGATCGCGATGACGATTTCTGCCTGATCCTTTAACTGGAGCAGCATTTTTAACTTACTGTCCGGTTCAAATCCGGGCAGCACTCTGGCCGCATGATAGTCGTCGAACAGCTTGCCGCCAAATTCCAGATAAAGTTTATCCCCGAACATGGAAATCCGTTCGCGGATATGGGCAGACTGCATTTGTAGATACTTTTGATTGTCAAAACCGATATTCATAAGAAACTCCCTGTGTAAACTTTAGTGTAGCAGTTACTTGAAAAATCGTGACGGATTCGTCACGACAAACTCTGCCACAATTATATAACGCATTGAAAGAAAAAATCTACCGTTTCCGGAGAAAAAATCTGCAGATATTTCGCGGAAAGGAACTGACGCTTGATTTTACAGGCTCTTTCCGCTATGATTCATGACAATAGAATGCTTGCAGAGCGTGTATTCTATTGTTCATGACAATAGAATGCTTGCAGAGCGTGCATTCTATTGTTTGGTGGAAATGATGGCATAGGAATGGAGACAGAATGAAAAAAAGAATTGGAATTTTTCTGGCGGCGCTTCTGCTGCTGTCTGGCTGCGGCAGGGACAGCGATCGGCTGAAAATGGGTGCTGCGGGACTTGGAGGAACGTATCAGGCATTTTCCGATGCGTTTGCAAAGCTGGAATCCGAGACGAACAACAGGGAGATTGAGGTGCGTACGACCGCCGGATCGGCTGCAAACCTCCGGCTTTTATCCCAGAATTATATTCAGCTCGCGCTGTGTCAGGCGGATTTGCTGGAGGATGCCTGGAACGGAACCGGACAGTTTGAGGGAACGGAGCCGATCCGTGGATTCGGGGCTGTAGCGGGCGTTTATGAAGAAGCGTGTCAGATTGTGGTGCGCGCAGACTCTGAAATTTCGACGGTGGAAGAGCTGGAAGGACACAGGGTCAGCATCGGTGAGGAAGAGTCCGGGACGAAGCAGAACGCGCTGCAGATTCTGGCGGCATACGGCCTGAATGAAAAGCTGGTGGAGGAAGTCTCCCTGAATTACACGGAGGCTGCGAAGGAGCTGGAAAATGGCACGATCGACGCATTTTTCTGTACGGCAGGAGCGCAGACGGCTGCAATCGCGAATCTGGCGCAGCGGACAGGAATCCGGTTCCTGAATGTTGACGGCGCTGCTGCTGCACGTTTGAAAAAGAGCTATCCGGTCTATGACAGCTGCATCATTGCGGCGGGAACCTATCCGGGACAGGAAGAGGATGTTTCGACGGTCGGCGTAAAAGCGGTCTTGCTGGCGAGTGACAGCGTTTCTGCAGAGGTGGTGGAAGAACTGACTGCGCTTTTGTTTGAGGAACAGCAGGAGCTGGATTTTGCGCTGCCGGTGGAGCTGATTACGGAAGCGGACGCTGCTGCAGACGGACTTCCGGTTCCGTTCCACAAAGGTGCAGAGCGGTATTATGAGAGCAGAGGAGAAAAGAGTGAGAATTGAACTGGATATGTATCAGACAATGGCAGTTGCAGTGCTCGCTCTGATGCTTGGAAGATATTTAAGAAAAAAGTGCTGGCTGCTGGAGCGGTTTTGTATTCCAGCACCGGTAATCGGCGGTGTTATTTTTGCAGTGGCAACGTGTATCTGCTATGTGACGGGAATTGCGGAGTTTGTATTTGATGATATTTTAAAAGAAGTATTTATGGTGTTTTTCTTTACCTCCGTAGGCTTTCAGGCAAATCTGAAGGTTCTGAAAAGCGGCGGGAAATCCATGATTATCTTTCTGGGACTGGTAATCGGTCTGATCGTGCTGCAGAACGGAACTGCGGTAGGCCTGGCGAAGCTTTTGCACCTCGATCCGTTGGTCGGCATGTGTACCGGCTCGATTCCGATGACGGGCGGACACGGTACGGCGGGTGCGTTTGGTCCCGTGCTGGAGGACTTCGGAATTTCCGGAGCGACGACGGTTTGTACGGCGGCAGCGACGTTTGGCCTGGTGGCAGGCAGCGTGATGGGCGGACCGCTCGGCGAACGGCTGGTTGAAAAGCGCAATCTTTTGAAAACGGCGATTCCTGAGGATGACAGCCTTCTGCTGGAAGAAGATAAAAAACATGAACGCCATGTAAAACAGTATCCGGCTGCATTCTTTCAGCTGGTTCTGGCGATGGGAATCGGAACGGTACTGTCTCAGGTTTTATCGATGACAGGAATGACATTTCCGATTTATATCGGCGCCATGATTGTAGCCGCCGTGATGCGGAACCTGAGTGAATATACTGGGAAATTTCCTATCTATATGGGAGAAATCAATGGCATCGGTGGTATCAGTCTTTCCATGTTCCTTGGTTTGGCGATGATTACGCTGAAGCTGTGGCAGCTGGCGGAGCTGGCTGTGCCGATGCTCCTGTTGCTGTCAGGACAGGTGCTTTTGATGTTTCTGTACACTTATTTTGTAGTGTTTAGCGTCATGGGAAAAGACTATGATGCTGCGGTTATTTGTTCCGGTACCTGCGGTTTCGGTATGGGGGCTACGCCGAATGCGATGGCAAATATGCAGGCAGTGTGTGAAAAATATGTGCCGTCTGTAAAGGCATATCTGCTGATCCCGATTGTGGGCAGCCTGTTTGCGGATTTTATCAACAGCCTTGTCATTACGCTGTTTATCAATTTCCTGTAAAGCAAGGGGGAGAGAGGATGTTTTGGGAAAAAAGAAAAGAAAAAGCGGCAAAATACAAAGTGGAAAATGAAAATTTGGCAGTTCCGGAGATTCACTTAAAAGGAGATGACGACGCAGACCCTGCAGAGGTGTGCGGAGAGGATCAGGATATCGTTTATGAAAATGTGGCGGTTCCGGAAATCCATATCGGTAAAAAGCGCGTTTGAGCCGTAGAGCAGAATTCTATTTTAGACTTTGCGTATTGATTTATCCTATCGAAATGTCTATAATTATGGTACTATCGTGGCTTCCATGCATGAAGCGGACGAAAAGAAAGGTTAAATCGAATGGATAATAATATGAACCCGTTTAACGGCGGAAATGGAAATGGTTCCGGCAACGGATCCCAGGGACCGAACGGTTCCGGAGGATCAGGACAGAACAATCCGAGGCGGACGAGCCTGATCCTGTTGGCGATTGCGGCGATTGTGACGTTGATTTCCATGAGTCTGTTTATGCGGATGATCAATAATGCAACCAATCAGGAAATCACCTATGGAAAATTTCAGGAGCTGGTAGAAGGCGGCAAGGCGGCAGAGGTTACCTGGGATGACGATACGATTTATCTCAAACTGCAGCAGACAAGCCAGAAGACGCTGTTTTCTGCGATGCCGGAGGTAACCTATTATACCGGTAAGGCACAGTCGGATGATGCATTGACGGCGTACTTAAAAGAATATAAGGTTGCAAGCTACGGCAAGGATGTTCCGGACAGCTCCGGACTGATTTTGACGATGATCCTGACCTATGTGCTTCCGATTGTCGTTATGTGGCTGCTTTTAAGTCTGCTATTTCGGCGGATGGGCGGAGGCGGCCCGATGGGCGTCGGCAAGAGCAACGCAAAGGTTTATGTACAGAAAGAAACCGGAATCACGTTTAAGGATGTAGCAGGCGAGGACGAAGCAAAGGAGTCGCTGCAGGAGGTTGTCGATTTCCTGCACAATCCGCAGCGCTATGTGAAGATCGGCGCAAAGCTGCCCAAGGGTGCGCTGTTAGTCGGCCCTCCCGGTACCGGTAAGACGCTTCTGGCAAAGGCAGTAGCCGGAGAGGCGAAGGTCCCGTTCTTTTCGCTGACCGGTTCCGATTTTATCGAGCTGTACGTCGGTGTCGGCGCATCGCGTGTGCGCGACCTGTTTAAAGAAGCGACGAAAAATGCGCCCTGTATCATCTTTATTGATGAGATTGATGCAATCGGCAGAAGCAGAGATTCCAAATACGGCGGCGGAAATGAAGAGCGTGAGCAGACGCTGAACCAGCTGCTTTCTGAGATGGATGGTTTTGATACTTCGAAGGGAATTCTGGTTCTGGGGGCGACCAACCGTCCGGAGATTCTGGACAAGGCACTGCTGCGTCCGGGACGATTTGACCGCCGGATTATCGTAGATAAGCCCGATTTGAAGGGACGCGTGGAGATCCTCAAGGTGCACGCCAAAGACGTCAAGATGGACGAAACGGTTGATTTCGATGCAATTGCGCTCGCGACGAGCGGTGCAGTCGGTTCTGACCTTGCCAATATGATTAATGAGGCTGCGATCAATGCAGTCAAAGAAGGCAGGGAATATGTCTGCCAGAAGGATCTGTTTGAAGCGGTCGAGCAGGTACTGGTCGGCAAGGAGAAAAAAGACCGGATCATGAGCGCGCAGGAGCGTAAGATCGTATCCTATCATGAAGTAGGTCATGCGCTGATTGCGGCATTGCAGAAAAATTCCGAGCCCGTGCAGAAGATCACGATCGTGCCCCGTACGATGGGGGCTCTTGGCTATGTCATGCATGTGCCGGAAGAGGAAAAGTATTTAAACACCGAGGCGGAAATCCATGATATGCTGGTCGGCTATCTGGGCGGCCGCGCGGCGGAAGAAATTGTATTTGATACGGTAACGACAGGCGCTTCGAACGATATCGAGCAGGCGACCGGTCTGGCACGCTCTATGGTAACCCGTTTCGGTATGAGCAAAAAGTTCGGTTTGATTGGGCTGGAATCCGTAGAAAGCCAGTATCTGGACGGCAGGACGGTTTTAAACTGCTCCGATGCGACGGCGGCTGAGATCGATCAGGAAGTCATGCGTATCCTGAAAGAATGTTATCAGGAAGCGCTGGATCTGCTGTCCGCAAACCGTGAGGTGATGGATCAGCTGGCGGCGCATCTGATTGAAAAAGAGACGATCACCGGCAAGGAATTCATGCGGATCTACAGACAGGCCAAGGGACTGCCGCAGGAAGAACCGGAGCAGACTGCCGGCGCGCAGATGAAGGCGGCAGAACAGACTGCAGACGCAGAGAACCCGAGCCAGTCCGACGCAGGAAACAGCTATGGCACAGCACCTGCATCGGGCACAGACACCGAAGCGCAGCCGCAGTCTTCCACGCCGAAGCCATGGGAAGAGTTCGCACGCCAGCAGCAGGAAAGAGAAGACAGCTTCTTCTCGGGAGATGCACAGCAGCCGGGAGATACACAGCAGCCGGCGGATCCATCTGACGCCGAACAGGGCCAGGAACAGGATAAGCCCTGGATTCCTCCGACACCGAAGCCGGAGAATAAAGGACCGGTAGGACGTTTTTCAGGAGCCTCCCTTCCGGACGACGAGAAGAAATAGGGAAGCTTATCGTAAATGCTATACACGAAGTGTTATGCATGGCGGCAGAACCGGAGTGAAAGAAAGTTTGTCAGGGACTATGGAAACATAGTCCCTGCTGTATTAGAAGGGGAGAACGCGACATGTTTGTAATAGAAGAAGAGCTGAAAAAACTGCCGCAGAAGCCCGGCGTGTACCTGATGCACGACGCACAGGACAATATCATTTATGTCGGCAAGGCGATTCGCCTGCGCAGCAGAGTACAGTCGTATTTCCGTGAGAAAATTAACCGCGGACCACAGATTGAAAAGATGGTAACGCAGATAGCACGGTTTGAATATATTGTGACGGATTCGGAGCTGGAAGCCCTGGTTCTGGAAAACAATCTGATTAAGGAACACAATCCGAAATACAACACACTGCTCAAGGATGATAAAACCTATCCCTATATTAAGATCACAGTCGGGGAGGCATATCCGCGCGTGCAGTTTTCCAGACTGATGAAAAAGGATAAATCGAAGTATTTCGGGCCGTTTACCTCTGCGGCGGCGGTCAAGGATACGATCGAGCTGTTAAATAAGCTGTTCAAACTGCGTACCTGTAACCGGGTACTGCCGCGGGACTGTGGGTTGGAACGCCCGTGCTTAAATTATCACATCGGGCAGTGTATGGCTCCGTGTCAGGATTATGTGAGCCGCGAGGAGTACCGGGCACATGTGGACAAGGCGCTGGAGTTTTTAAACGGCAATTATAATATGATTTTAAACGATCTGCAGAAAAAAATGGAAGAAGCGGCGGAGGCCCTGGAATTTGAGGAAGCTGCCCGGTACCGCGATCTGTTCAACAGCGTAAAGCAGGTGTCCCAGAAGCAGAAAATCACGGACAGCGACGGGGAGGACAAGGACATCATCGCGCTGGACAAGGACGGAAGCGACGCAGTGGTACAGGTGTTTTTCGTGCGTAGCGGCAAGCTGATCGGGCGCGAGCATTTTTATATGACGCATGTGGAGGATTCGGATAAGGCGCAGATTCTGCTGGATTTTGTGAAACAGTTTTACGCCGGAACACCGTTCGTACCGCGGGAGTTGATTTTACAGAAAGAAATAGATGACATACCGGTATTAGAAGAATGGCTGACCGCACGCAGGGGCGCGAGGGTATATATCCGCGTGCCGCGGAAGGGACAGAAGGAAAAGCTGGTGGAGCTTGCGGAAAAAAATGCAAAGCTCGTCCTGGAAAAAGACCGGGAGCGAATTGCGCGCGACGAGGCGCGTACGGTCGGTGCGGTGCGGCAGATCGCACAGCTGCTGGATTTACCGATGCTCGACCGGATGGAGGCGTTCGATATTTCCAACATCAGCGGCTTTGAAAATGTCGGCTCCATGGTTGTTTATGAAAAGGGCAAGCCCAAGCGCAGCGATTACCGAAAATTCAAAATCAAAACGGTAGCAGGACCGGACGACTATGCCTGCATGCGCGAGGTTCTGACGAGACGCTTTGAACACGGTTTAAAAGAGACGAAAGAGCTGGAAGAAAAAAATCTGTCCGGGGAGTTCGGAAGCTTTGCACGTTTTCCGGACCTTTTGCTGATGGACGGCGGACGCGGGCAGGTCAACATCGCGCAGCAGGTGCTGGACGAGCTGCATTTAAACATTCCGGTCTGCGGCATGGTAAAGGATGACAACCATCGGACGAGAGGACTTTATTTTCACAATGTGGAGCTGCCGATCGATCGCAATTCTGAAGCCTTCAAGCTGATTACAAGAGTGCAGGACGAGGCGCACCGGTTTGCAATCGAATACCACAGGTCACTGCGCAGCAAGGATCAGGTCAAGAGCGTGCTGGATGAAATCCCGGGCGTGGGCCCTGCGCGGAGAAAGGCGCTGATGAAAAGCTTTCCATCGATTTATGAGATCCGGGACGCGACGGCAGAGCAGATTGCGATGCAGGCAGATTTGCCAATGTCCGTGGCGGAAGAAATCTATGAATTTTTTCATAACCACCAATAGGAAGATTGCCGGGAATAATGATCTGTGATAAAATAAAACAAAGTATGGCATAAAAACAGAGTTTCTGATGTCAGGAACTACTGTCTGCATGTCCTGGAAAAGAGAGGATGGATTATGGCGAGCATCAGTTTAATGAAGATTGCAGAAAAAATGAAGCTGGAAAATCTGACTCCTGAAATCAATCTGAAGGGGATTAAGGTTACGTTGCCGGATATCAACCGACCGGCACTTCCTATGGCGGGCTATTTTGAACACTTTGAGGCGACCCGTCTGCAGGTGATTGGATTCGTAGAATACTCTTATGTTAAGAGAATGTCGGAAAAAGAAGAGAAGGAGATGCTGGAGAAGCTTCTGGATTACCCGATCCCCGGCATTATTTTCTGTCGTGAGCTGCATCCGGATGATCTGTTCCGGCAAATTGCCATTGAAAAAGGCGTCCCGCTGCTGATGACCAAGCGTGCGACAAGTTCGTTTACGGCAGAGCTGATCCGTTGGCTGAATGTCAAGCTGGCACCCTGCATTTCCGTGCACGGTGTACTGGTTGACGTATATGGCGAAGGCGTCCTGATTACAGGCGAGAGCGGAATCGGTAAATCCGAGGCGGCACTTGAGCTGATTAAGAGAGGACACCGTCTGGTAACGGATGATGTTGTAGAGATCCGCAAGGTCAGTGAAGAAACACTGGTCGGAACTGCACCGGATATCACAAAGCACTTTATCGAGCTGCGCGGTATTGGTATTGTGGACGTCAAGGCGCTGTTCGGTGCTTCGAGCGTCCGCGAGACACAGAATATCGATCTTGTAATCCGTCTGGAAGAGTGGGACAAGGACAGAGAATACGACCGCCTCGGACTGGAAGAGGAATATACGGAATATCTGGGCAACAAGATTGTCTGCCACAACATTCCGATCCGCCCCGGCAGAAATCTGGCAATTATTTGCGAAGCGGCAGCTGTCAATCACAGACAGAAAAAGATGGGATACAATGCAGCGCAGGAGCTGTATACAAGAGTCCAGAATTCCCTTGCACGTAAGCGGAATGAGGACGAGGATGAGGACTAAAGCGGTCAGGCATATCGAAATATCCGGAATGAAAGCAATGGTGCTCCGTACAGCGACGCAGCTGGCGGATCGTACAAAAGAGTAAGGCATCATCATAGATCAGACAGCTGAAAAGCTTTTTGAAAATACGCGAGAAGCGGGAGGAAGATAAAATGGGTAAGTATTGTTTTGGTGTAGATGTAGGAGGAACGACAGTAAAGCTTGGTCTTTTTAACACCAATGGCGATCTGCTGGAAAAGTGGGAAATCCCTACAGTGACAGAGGATAACGGCAAAGCGATTCTGCCGGACTGTGCAAAGAGCATCCTGAAAAAAATGGATGAGCGTGAAATGGACCGTACAGAGGTAGTCGGCGTCGGCATCGGTGCACCGGGACCGATTGACTCTGAGGGCACGCTTTATGGTGCAGTCAACCTTGGCTGGGGAACCATGAGCCTGAAAAAAGAGCTGCAGACACTTTTAAATATGCCGGTAGAAGCTGGTAATGACGCTAACGTGGCAGCACTGGGCGAAGCCTGGCAGGGCGGCGCAAAGGGTTATGAGGATGTTGTTGTAGTAACCCTGGGAACCGGTGTTGGCGGCGGCATTATCATCAACGGCAAGATGGTTGCCGGTGCAACCGGAGCCGCAGGCGAGATCGGACATATGCATGTCAATGATGATGAGACAGAGCCCTGTAATTGCGGCAACTGCGGATGCCTGGAGGAATATGTTTCCGCAACGGGTATTGTCCGTATGGCAAAGCGTAAGCTGGCAGAGGATGACCGTCCGAGCATAATGCGCAAGGACGACCTGAGTGCAAAGGACGTATGGGATGCGGTTAAAGCAGGAGATACGGTAGCAATCGAGGTCGCAGAGGACTTTGGCTGGTATCTGGGCAAGGCGATGGCGCTGGTTGCCAATGTTTCCAACCCGGAGATCTTCGTAATCGGCGGCGGTGTTTCCAAAGCCGGCAATGTGCTGCTGGATTACATTCAGAAATATTACCAGAAATATGCGTTCAAGGGCTGCCGCGGCGCACTGTTTACCCTGGCAACTCTGGGCAATGACGCTGGTATTTACGGCGCTGCCAGACTGGTATTGAAGTAATACCGGTATCATCTGCAAAAGATCCGCATAAAATAACAACGTATCCGGCGCAAAGCCGGAGCAGAAGGGCTGGTCAGGACATTTGAGTGACAGATTAAATGAAATTCTGCCGAAAGAGCGGATTTTAACAGAAGAACAAATGGACAGGCATACGACATTCCGGACAGGTGGTCCTGCGCGCTATTTTCTTGTGATTGAGACGAGAAAAGAGCTGGCGCAGGTGCTTGCCTGGCTGCAGGAAGAGGCGCTGCCGTGGTTTTTGCTCGGAAACGGAAGCAACCTTTTGGTGGGGGACCGGGGCTACCGCGGCGCGATCCTGCATCTGGCGGGGGAATTTTTAAAGACTGAAATCGACGAAGCTACGATCCGATGCGGCGCAGGCGCGATGCTTTCCGCTGTATCGAGAAACGCGATGGAAGCAGGGCTGACCGGATTGGAATTTGCATCGGGAATCCCCGGAACGATTGGCGGAGCAGTCCGGATGAATGCGGGCGCTTACAACGGTGAGATTGCGGGTGTGACAGAGTCGGTAGAGGTGATGGAGCCGGATGGCAGATGTCGTGTATACAACAGGGAAGAAATGGCGTTCGGCTATCGCACGAGCATTGTAAAAACAAAGCCCTGTGTGGTGCTCAGCACTGTTTTAAAGCTGCAAAAAGGCGACCGAAGCGAAATTTCCGCTACGATGCAGGAGCTTTCTGCAAAGCGTCGGGAAAAACAGCCGCTGGAATATCCGAGTGCGGGCAGTACGTTTAAACGCCCGGAAGGATATTTTGCAGGCAAGCTGATTATGGATGCCGGACTTGCCGGAGCGTGCGTCGGCGGCGCACAGGTTTCCGAAAAGCACTGCGGTTTTGTCATCAACCGAAAAAATGCGACGTCTGCGGACGTGGCGGGACTGATTCAGAAAGTCACAGAAACAGTGCAGGAAAAATTCGGCGTAACGCTGGAGCCGGAAGTGATTTTCCTGGGAGATTTTGAAAAATGAGATTTGTAATGGTAACCGGCATGAGCGGCGGCGGCAAAAGCACCGCGATGCGACTGCTGGAGGATATGGGATACTATTGTGTGGACAATCTGCCGATTCAGCTGATCGACAAGTTCGTTGAGCTTTTGTCCACACCGAATACGGAAATAACAAAAGTTGCTATCGGCGTGGACGTCCGCACGGATCAGTCCTTTGCCAGGGTAGAAAAAACACTTTCCTGTTTAAGACAAAACGGTATGGTGTTCGAAGTTCTTTTTATGGACGCTTCTGATGCAGTGCTTGTGAAACGTTATAAAGAGAGCCGACGGATGCATCCGCTGTGTTCAGCAGAAAATCCGAGAATCGAAGACGGAATTGAAAAAGAAAGGAAAATCCTGCAGCAGGTTAAGAAGGATGCAGACTATGTGATTGACACGTCCAAGCTGCTGACCCGGGAGCTGAAAGAGGAGCTGGATCGGATTTTTGTAAAAAATGAAGAGTACAGCAGTCTGATGATCAATATTCTTTCTTTTGGCTTCAAGCATGGAATCCCGGCAGATGCGGATCTGGTATTTGACGTCCGTTTCCTGCCGAACCCTTTTTATATAGATGAATTGAAATATCTGACCGGCAACGACAGGGGTGTTCAGGATTATGTCATGAGCTTTCCGGAGGCGGGGATTTTTCTGGACAAGCTGACAGATTTGCTGCGATTTTTGATTCCAAATTATATTAAAGAAGGCAAATACCAGCTGGTGGTGGCGATCGGCTGCACCGGTGGCAAACATAGGAGCGTAACGCTGGCCAATGAGCTTTATAGAAAGCTTCGCAACAGGGAAGCCAAGTATGGAGTATCTTTGAGCCACAGGGATATTTAAGGATATTTCATATGTCATTTTCATCGGGAGTAAAAGAAGAGCTGTATCGGCACATCAGTCCGGCAAGGCACTGCCAGCTGGCGGAGCTGGCAGCACTTCTCCATTTTAACGGCAGCATCGGCGTCGGTACGACGGGGACTTTTCTGCAGATTCATGCGGAAAATGCGCTCGTTGTGAGAAAATGCTTTACATTATTACAGAAAACATTTAATATAAGTACGGAAACCCGTGTACAACAGGAAAATCAGCAAACCGGATATTTCTGTCGGATAGATGACCCGGAACTGATCCTCAGGATTCTGCAGGGGATCAAATTTCTGGATCAGACAGGCAGCCCGACGTCCGGTGAGGAGAGCCTACAGGATGGTTTACGATGTCCGGTGAGCAGGCTTTTAATCCGAAATTCCTGTTGCCAGAGAGCGTTTTTACGAGGCGCGTTTCTGGCAGCCGGTTCGATGAGCAATCCCGGGAAAGGATATCATCTGGAAATTGTATGCAGCAGACCGCTGCAGGCACAGCAGATTCTGGAGATTTTGACCGAGTTCGAGATCGAAGGGCGGATTGTACAGCGAAAAAAGTATTATGTGGTTTACATAAAAGAAGGAGCCGGAATTTCGGATTTTCTGAATGTGGTTGAGGCGCATGTGGCGCTGATGGAATTTGAAAATTCCAGGATCGTCCGGGAAGTCCGCAATACGGTAAACAGGCGCGTCAATTGCGAAACTGCCAATATTACCAAGACGGTGACAGCGGCGGCGAGGCAGGTTGACGACATTCTTTTTTTGCAGCAAAAATATGGATTTGAAAAATTGCCGGTGAGCTTGCGTCAGATGGCTGAAGTACGTCTGGAGTATCCCGAAGCACCGCTTAAGGAGCTGGGGATGTATCTGGATCCTCCGGTTGGAAAATCGGGCGTAAATCATCGTTTGCGGAAATTATGTGAACTGGCGGATGCCATGAGGTCTTAAAAGGAGGAGTTTTATTATGAAACAGAAAACTGTGGAAGTAAAGCTGAAGCAGGGGCTTGAGGCTCGCCCGGCAGCAATGCTGGTGCAGGTTGCAAGCAAGCATGCCAGCAATATTTATCTGGAGTCTGAAGGCAGAAAAGTGAACGCGAAGAGCATCATGGGAATGATGAGCCTTGCGCTTGCACCCGGCGAAAAGGTAACCGTGATTGCAGACGGAACGGATGAAGACGACGCGATTTTCGGAATGGAAAATTATTTAAGCAGCGCGGCAGAATAAAGAAAACGAAAGGGTGTCCACCGGAAAGTGGCTGCCCTTTTTCTATTTTCCAGAGTAAGCTTGTTGTTATAGAAGCAAGTACACTTTACGGGAGCGCAGGGGCGAAACAAGGATAAAAAAGCAGAAAGGAGGGAAAGGATGGACGACAAAAAGCTTCTTTTTATTTATAATCCCAGGGCGGGAAAAGGACAGATCCGGAATAATCTGCTGGATATCATTGATACGTTCGTTAAGGCAGGCTATGTCGTGACAGCAAGACCGACTCAGTATGCAGGGGAAGCCGTAGAGCTTGCGGCAGACAGAACGGCAAAATATGATCTCGTGGTATGCAGCGGCGGAGACGGCACATTGGATGAGGTGGTGACCGGCATTATGAAGAGTGTTCGACGCCGCCCGATCGGGTATATTCCGGCAGGCAGCACAAACGATTTTGCACAGAGCCTGAATATTCCGAAAAACATGGCTGAGGCAGCGAAAATCGCAGTCAGCGGCAGAATGTTTGCCTGCGATGTCGGTTCCTTTAACGAAAAAACCTTTGTTTATATTGCGGCCTTCGGACTTTTTACAGAGGTGTCCTATGAAACCAGTCAGGATGTCAAAAATGTGCTTGGGCATATGGCGTATCTGCTGGAGGGCATGAAAAAGCTCCGGGATATCAAATCCTACCACATGAAAATTACGACGCAGGACACTGTCATCGAGGACGATTTTCTGTATGGAATGATTACGAATTCTGTTTCGGTCGGAGGATTTAAGGGAATCACCGGAAAATATGTGGATTTAAGCGATGGAATGTTTGAGGTGACGCTCGTAAAGGTTCCGCGCAGCCTGGACGAACTCAATCAGACGCTTGCTGCCCTGGCACAGCGCGATATCGACACGGCACAGATGTATTGCTTTAAAACCTCCTGGCTGAAGGTGGAGACAGAGGAAGAGGTTGCGTGGACGCTGGACGGCGAATTCGGCGGCAGGCACACAGAAATCGTCATCGAAAATCAGAAACAGGCGCTGCATATCATGGTGCCGGGAGAAGAAAATGAAGCGCAGTGAAATGTAGCGGTTTAGTGGAAAAAGTGGAAAAAGAGGAAAAAAATGCGTATGCCGTATTTCTTTTTTGAAAAAGATAGGGTATAATAGCATCGGTTAGATAATAATTTTATTTCTATGGAGGTAAATAAGATGTTAGTATCTGCTACAGAAATGCTGAACAAAGCAAAAGCTGGCCATTATGCAGTTGGTCAGTTCAACATCAACAACCTGGAATGGACAAAGGCTATCCTGCAGACCGCTCAGGAGCTGAACTCCCCTGTAATCCTTGGTGTATCCGAGGGCGCAGGCAAGTATATGACCGGCTACAAGACCGTTGTAGGCATGGTTAACGGTATGCTCGAAGAATTGAACATCACCGTTCCCGTTGCTCTGCATCTGGATCACGGCTCATACGACGGCTGCTACAAGTGTCTGGAAGCTGGCTTCTCTTCCATCATGTTCGATGGCTCTCATTACCCGATCGACGAGAACGTTGAAAAGACCACTGAGCTGGTTAAGGCTGCTCATGAAAAGGGCGTTTCCATCGAAGCTGAGGTTGGTGCAATCGGCGGCGAAGAAGATGGCGTTATAGGTATGGGCGAATGCGCAGATCCCAACGAGTGCAAGAGAATCGCTGATCTGGGCGTAGACTTCCTGGCAGCTGGTATCGGCAATATCCACGGCAAATATCCTGCAAACTGGAAGGGTCTGTCCTTTGAAACTCTGGATGCTATCCAGCAGCTGACTGGTGATCTTCCTCTGGTTCTTCACGGCGGCACAGGTATCCCGGCTGACATGATCAAGAAAGCAATCGCCCTTGGCGTTGCTAAGATCAATGTTAACACCGAGTGCCAGCTTGCATTTGCTGCAGCTACCAGAAAGTACATCGAAGAAGGCAAAGACGAGCAGGGCAAGGGTTATGACCCTCGTAAGCTGCTGGCTCCTGGCTTCGAAGCGATCAAGGCTACTGTAAAAGAAAAAATGGAACTGTTCGGTTCTGTAGACAAGGCTTGAGCATCAGCCGAGTAACAGATCATTCAAACAGATCAATCAGGACGGTCGGAATCTTCCGACCGTCCGTTTTTATTCATGACAATAGAATGCTCGCAGAGCGTGCATTCTATTGTTTCATAGGAAAATGCGTCCTATGAAATAAAAATGCTCCGCGAGGACACATAAGCGGCGTTCATTTTTTATTCATATTTCTTTAACGGAATGTTTTTCTGCCCATCACGGTTTCGTCACTTTCCGTTTTTATACTAAAAGCATAAGATACAGCAAGCCAATCAATGACAGTAACACAACTTTTCAAATAGCTTTTTCATAATAAATGCCAGGCGACATCGGGTTGCCTGGCATCCTCCCTTTTCTGGGGTATTTTTCACAAATAAGTGTTGGAGCAGAACAGATATCAACAAGTTCCAAGGTTAAAAGCTTTGTCGTGCGAGTCCGACCGGCTTTTGAGCTTTGGCATTTCAGCATATATCAATGAAGCACTCATGCGTGTCGCATTCCGCAACCCTTCGGAATACGCGGGGGACCTGCGAAAATCGCAGCTTGAACTGACGGTACACTCATGTTAAGATAGCGAAAGAAGCTTTTGCAGCGGATGGTGGAAAGCGTTCGGAGCGTGGCAGTTTGACAGAAAAAGGATGGAAAGGAACGGGTAGACAAAATGAAGATGCGTGCAGAACAAAAGACAGCGGTAAAAAACAGCATCGGAAGGCTTGTGTTCGTTGCGCTGTCGGTACTGTTACAGGTTATATGGATTTGCGTACAGGCGATGAAATTAAACCGATATTCGACATGGATTTCGGTTGCGACCAGCGTACTTACGCTGGTTGTCGTGATCCTGCTTTATGGCCGCAGGACAAATGCAGCGTTTAAAATGCCCTGGATTATCCTGATTCTGGCGTTTCCGGTGCTGGGCCTCGGCATGTATCTGTTGTTTGGACGCAAAGAAGCGACGCGGTTGGTACGGGAGCGGTTTGAGCGGATTGATCAGAGTCTGGACGGGCTGCTGATTCAGGACAAAGCGGTTCGGATAAAGCTGCAGCAGACGGACCGGATGGCGGCGAATGAAGCGGCGTATATCTGGAACTATGCGAAATATCCGATTTATCAGAATACGGATGTCGTTTTTTATAAAGAAGCGTCGGAGGGGATTGAAGCTCAGAAGCAGGCGCTGAATCAGGCAAAGCAATTTATTTTTATGGAATACCATGCGATTGAGGATAAGCAGTCGTTTGGGGAGTTAAAAGAAATTCTTGCACGGAAAGCAAAAGAAGGCGTGGAGGTTCGTCTCTTTTATGACGATATCGGAAGCATCGGATTTATCAATACGGATTTCATTCAGCGAATGGAAGCGGAAGGCATTCAGTGTCGCGTGTTTAACCGTCTGATGCCGGTTTTAAACGTTTTTATGAACAACCGCGATCATAGAAAGATTACCGTAATCGATGGGAAAATCGGTTTTACGGGCGGATATAATCTGGCGGACGAATATTTTAACATCACGCATCCATATGGTTACTGGAAGGATACCGGCGTCCGGCTGGAAGGGGATGCAGTGCGCAGCCTGACTGTGATGTTTCTGGAAATGTGGAATGCGATTAAATATACGGATACAGACTATACACCGTATTTTCCGCAGGATGGCGCGCAGCCGCATGAGGCGGGTTTGGCGGGCAGCGCGGCGGATAGGGGCGTTGGTGCTGCGCAGTCGGATGCGAATATTGCAGCGGACAGCGCCTCCGGCTTCGTTCAGCCGTATGCAGACAGCCCGCTGGACGGCGAGCCGGTGGGAGAAAATGTGTACATGGGCGTTGTAAAGGCGGCTTCCGAATATGTTTATTTCACAACGCCGTATTTGATTATCAGCGATGAGATGAGCAGGGAGCTGTGCCTGGCAGCGAAGCGCGGTGTGGATGTGCGGATTGTTACGCCGGGCATCCCGGACAAAAAGCTCGTCTATCGGGTAACGCGCTCCTATTATGCACAGCTGGCGTCTGCGGGTGTGCGGATTTTTGAGTATACACCGGGCTTTCTCCACGCAAAGCAGTGCGTCAGCGACGATGTGACAGCGACGGTCGGCACGATCAACCTGGATTACAGAAGTTTGTATTTCCATTTTGAAAATGGCGTTTTTCTGCATCGGTGTGAGGCTGTGCAGAAGGTACGAGAGGATTTTGAAGATATTTTCCCGGTGTGCAGGGAAGTGACAGAGCAGTATGCGGAGAAGCAGTCGGCGGCGATGAAGTTTGGACAGTGCGTCCTGCGTCTGATTGCACCGCTGCTGTAATAAAAAAGAATGTGCCAAGGCAACCATCTACCCTTGCGCCGAGTGCGCATCCTCGCGGAGCATTTTTATCGTATGGAAACGAAGTTTCCTATACGATAAAAAACGGCGTACCCGAAAAGGGCACGCCGTAACCTGCGAAGGGTCTTATCTTTCTTTGAGTTTGTTCGGTTCCGGGTAATCTACGCCGAAGGTATCGACGGTCATGGTTTTGATTCTCTGATCCTGCAGCGGACGGTCTGCGTAGTTTGTAGCAGTTTTGGCAATTGCATTGACAGTTTCCATGCCTTCAATGATTTTACCAAATGCAGCGTACTCACCGTCCAGATGGGGAGAGGTCTTATGCATGATGAAAAACTGGCTGCCTGCGGAATCCGGGATCATGGTACGCGCCATGGAAAGAACGCCCTCTGTATGTTTTAAGTCGTTTTGGAAGCCGTTGGACTTGAACTCGCCTTTGATGCAGTAGCCGGGACCGCCGCAGCCGGTTCCTTCCGGATCACCGCCCTGAATCATGAAGTTCTGGATAACGCGGTGGAAAATAACGCCGTCATAGAAATGTTTCTTGATCAGGCTGATGAAGTTGTTGACGGATTCGGGAGCAATATCAGGATAAAGCTCCGCTTTCATGATGCTGCCGTCTTCCATGGTGATAGTTACGATAGGATTTTTCTGTGCCATCATAAATACCCGCAGCCCGGTATTCGGGCTGTTGTTTCCTTTCTCTTTATGCTGGTATCTATTGTAATGGAAAAGTTTTGGGAAGTAAAGAGATGATCAGAAAATGGACCGATCGGGATGCCGTCGTCTGGCTGTCAGATGAAAAAAAAGAGATCGAGCGCCTGAAAGCTGTCGGGCAGTGCTGTGTGTATGTGATAACAGAGCAGAACCGGGATAAAGCTGCGCCGAAGACGCGGTGGTGCCTGGAGCTGGATAGTGGGCAGGACGACCTGGATGCACAGTGGCTCTACCGCGTGTGGCAGCGGCACGAAGGGATTGCGTGGGAAATTGCACGGACGAAACGTCTGATACTGCGGGAAATGACGGAGGCAGATCTGAACGCATTATATGAAATACAGTCGGGAGAAGACGATTCGCCGTTTCTGGAACCGCTGTTTGAGGACCGGGACAGGCAGCTTGTGCAGATTCGGGATGAAATCCGGTACCAGTACGGATTTTATGAATTTGGTATCTGGATAGTCGAGCTGGCAGAAAGCCATACTGTAATCGGCCGCGCCGGACTGCAGCTTAGAGACGGTTATGGAGAGCCGGAGCTTGGTTTCGTAATTGCGCCTGCGTACCGCGGACATGGTTATGCGCGGGAAGCGTGTGAAGCCGTGCTGCAGGTTGCCGGGGAAGAGCTGTTTTTTGAGACAATCCGGGCAGTTGTGCACCGGGATAATGAAAAATCCCTCAGGTTGTGCAAAAAGCTCGGTTTTATAGTGGATAACAAGGCGGAAAAAGATGAGAACCCGTGGATATTTTTGAGAAAAAATTTAAAATAGAGACAATCTGTAGCGAACGGGCGATGCAGAGGATCAGACGGCGGATGGCAGTCCAAAGGAAAGAGGAACATCATGATACAGAAAGAGAAGCTGGTGCAGTTTTACTTCTCCCAGTATAGAGACAGCGCGATGGCGCTGAAAAAGAAAAACAATGACGGAAAAAAGACGTATGAGCAGCGGATCGGGCGTCTGATTACAGAAATGCAGCGCACGAAAACCGGAAAGCTGACGCAGCCGCATCTGGAGGAATATCACAGACAGATCCGGAATATGGCGTATTATGCGTTAAAACAGAAAAATCAGTATGCAATCATGCAGATCAGAGATATTCTAATGCCGGAGCTGGTGCGGCTGGATATCGGTACGCTGCGGGAAGAAGAGCAGGAGCTGGTGACGAGCCGGCTGCTGGAATATTTAAGAACCGAGCGTCCGGGCGAAATCTGCCAGCATCCGATGCGCAGCATTCTGAAAAATTTTGCGGAAAACGGAATCCGTTCCCAGATCATTGATATGGTTCCGACGCGGCCGGAAATGGAATTCCCGAGCGCGCTGGAAATGAAGCGGCATTTCATTTTGCATGTAGGACCGACAAATTGCGGTAAAACCTATCAGGCGCTGCAGCGTCTGCGCACGGCGTACAAGGGCATTTATTTGGGTCCGCTGCGTCTGCTGGCGCTGGAGGTTTACGAAAAGATGCGGGAATCCGGTGTCCCCTGTACGATGCTGACGGGCGAAGAGCGGATTTATGAGGAAAACAGCAGAGTGATTTCCTCGACGGTGGAAATGCTTGACATCGATCAGGTTTATGATGTGGCAGTCATCGATGAGGCGCAGATGATCGCAGATTCCGACCGCGGACATTCCTGGACACGTGGAATTCTCGGTATTCAGTGCCCGGAAATCCATATCTGCATGAGCCCCGCGGCACAGAAGGTGGTGACACATCTCATTGAGCTGTGCGGTGATACCTTTGAAATCCGCAGTTATGAGCGGAAAACCGCGCTGGTCTGCGAAGAAGAGCCGTTTGATTTTCCGGATGATGTAAGAGCAGGAGACGCACTGATTGTCTTTACCAAGCGGGCAGTACTGGATATTGCCGGAAGACTGGAGCGACAGGGGATTCGGACGAGTGTGATCTACGGCAGTTTGCCGCCGGAAATCCGCAGACGCCAGATCCGGATGTTTTCAGCCGGGGAGACACGAGTGGTCGTTTCTACAGATGCGATTGGAATGGGACTCAATTTACCTGTGCGGCGGATCGTTTTTGTGCAAACAGAGAAGTTTGACGGAAAAGAAACAAGACCGCTGAAAACAGAGGAAATCCGCCAGATCGCCGGGCGCGCGGGACGGTTCGGGCTTTATGATACGGGCTATATCAATGCGGTCGGCAAGGAAGCGCTTTCCTATATTCGGGAACACGCGGCGATGCAGGAGGACGAAGTAGAGCATGTGACGCTCGGATTTCCTCAGGTGCTTCTGGATATGGCGGAGCCTCTGGATACCGTGCTGAAAATCTGGAAATCGGTGGAGACACCTGCTCCCTTTGAAAAGATCAGTATCGAGGAAATGCTTTTTCTGTACGAAAAAGCGTATAAAGAACGCAAGGAGATCGACGGCTTCGAGGACAAGCATCTGCTGTACCGTATGCTGACCTGTTCGATCGATATTAAAAATCGAGATATCGTTGCATTGTGGCTGTATTACTGTAAAACCTACACGGCGGATGTGGCGCTGCACTTCCCGGCACTGATGATGTGCACGGATGCGGGGCTGGTGCGCTATGAGACATTTTATAAGATGCTGGATCTGTATTATCAGTTTTCGACGAGACTGGGGAAAAATATCGACGCCGACCGGCTGGTGCGGGAGCGGGAAAAGACCGAAGAGACGATAATGCGTTATCTGGCGAAGAATAAAAAGGATTATATCGGAAAATGTCGCTACTGCGGCGCGCCGCTGCCGGTTGGAAGCACATTTATGGTGTGTGACAGATGCTACCGGGAGACGAGGCGCCGCCGGGGATAGTACAGCGTGGGGCAGACTTGCCTGAGAATTCACTGATTTTTCACAATTTTCTACTTGCCATATATGCAATGGGTGTTATAATGCATTTGTAACAAAGAAGTGGATACTTAACCAGACCCGCATAGATGACCAGGTTCGCTAAGCATTCAGATTTTGGAGGAAAAGATAAATGACTACTTTAAAAGCTGAAACAAGAGACAAGAACGTAAAAGCAAAGAGACTCAGAAGAGAAGGTTATGTAACTGGTAACGTATTTGGCAGAGAAATTACAGGTTCCATTCCGGTTAAGATCGGACAGAGAGAAGTGGAGCGCCTGTTAAAAACCAGCAATAAAGGCAGCCAGCTGATGCTGGAAGTAGATGGCAAGACCTACGACGTGCTGATCAAGGAAATTGATTATGATGCCATGAAGAATCAGGTAACGGAGATTGATTTTCAGGCACTGGTAAGCAACGAAAAGGTACATTCCGTAGCAGAAGTAGTTTTGCTGAATCATGAGAAAGTGGTAGATGGAATCCTGCAGCAGAAGCTGGAAGAGATTTCCTACAAGGCATTGCCTGCAGCACTGGTAGACAGAGTAGAGATCGACGTAGAGTCGATGAAGATTGGTGATGCAGTTCTGGTAAAGGATCTTGCGATCGCATCCAATCCGGATATTGACTTGATGACAGATCCGGAAGCAGTTGTTGTCACGGTTACAAGAGCTCATAATGCTCCTGCAGAAGAAGAAACAGAGGAAACAGATGCAGATGCAGCAGCAGATACCAAAAAGGATGCTGCAAAGAAAGAAGAAAAGTAATACAGATAAGCTGTAAAAGAAAAAAGGGCGTCTCCTTTGGCAACGCCAGATAAGGAAGCTTTTATGTGGGACACGGTGTAACTCAGCAAAATGGGTTACACCGTGTCCTTTCTGTCGCATAAAATTGGTTTTCTTTGCAAGCATATACAAAAAATATGGATTCGTGGCATTTCACAAATTCCGCTAAGGGACATAGTTGAGAAACGGTCTCACCCTGCGTTTTTCCGATTTCGGCGGCAGTATCCGACTTTGTCGCAACTTGCGATAAAGTTAAATCTGTGCGTTTGCCCTGTGCCTTTAATTTTTCCAATGCGCGATCTGCTCTCGTTTTTTTGTAATAAAAGAAACAAGCTCCTGCGGAGAATCAATATGGTTCTCGCATAGGAACTTGTATTCTTTCAGTGTTTTATCCAGTTTTATGACTGCTTGACGCATTTCGGGAGAAAGCGGTCTTGGTGACTGCACGGTTAATTCGCTGATTGCTTCTTGAATTAAGTGCGCATTCTCAGGATCAACACTCGCCGTATGTTTTTACGCCCCAAATGAAATATACGATATGGAACAGCCACACGCCGCCGAGGATGGCACAAGGGATATACAGATCCTTGCGGAACATCATAAAGAAGCCAAACGCCATCAGAAGCGTTACTGTAACCATAACCTTGATTTTGGTGTACAAAGTCATACCTTGACCTTTTACATAGGATTCCAAATTGTTTTTATAGAGCTTCGTACCGATGAACCACTTATGTAATCTCTCCGAGCTTTTGCCGAAGCTGAACGCTGCAAGGAGAAGAAACGGAAAGGCAGGCAGCATAGGCAAAACAACACCGACTGCACCGATACCAAGTCCAATAAATCCAAGTATGATCCATAAAAGTCTTTTAATTTTCATTTTCTTTCTCCAATCGTTTCTTTTCCTTTTTACTCTCTATGACGTGGCGAACTGCCATTACGGGATGATGGAGTATCATCCTCGGTCCTGAAAAGCGCATAACCTCACGGATTTTTTCACGCATTTCCGGCTTGTAACAATGCACACGGCAGTTAGAGCAAAAGGTCTTGGTTTCCATAAATGGGCATTTATCACTGCGCTGCATCGCATACTGCGAAAGTGCTTCGCATTCGGGACAAAGATTTTTCTTTGTCCCATGCTTCTTTCTACAATAAAGTCGTATCATCAAAGCGACGGTACGCTTTTCCCGTTCTCGCTTGCCTTGAATTTTATCTATCATAATTTTTCGCCTTTCTCTTTTTCAAAAAGCCTTTCTGATAAACAAAAAATTAAGTGTATTCTTCAATTTAGTCATAAGGTTCCTCTTAACATTCCAGCATTCTGCCGTCTTTTACTCTATAGATTATGTCAGCAATCGCCATCGTAGACTCACGGTGGGATACGAGAATAATGCTTTTTTTGTTCTTCTGCTCTTTGAGCGCTTTCAAAATAATACCTTCGTTAATACTGTCTACATTGCTGGTCGGCTCGTCGAGCAAAATTAGCTCACTTCCACGCAGAAACGCACGTGCAAGTCCGATACGCTGTTTTTCGCCTGCGGAAAGGTTATCACCCAAAGCCCCCACACGGGTTTTGTAGCCGTCCGGCAAAGTGAGGATAAAATCGTGGATAGATGCTAATTTGCAGGCGGCTTCGATTTCCTCCTGCGTAGCGTCCGGCTTTGCAATACGGAGATTATCTTCTATCGTTTCATCAAAAAGATAAGTTACCTGACTGACCATTGTTACATTATCAAGCAGACTGTCACCGTCGATGTTATCAATATCAACGCCGTTATAGGCAATCTCGCCGTGGTTTTTTTGCCAAAAGCGGAGGAGTAATTTCAGGAACGTAGACTTACCGCATCCCGACTCACCGATGATGCCGATAATCTCACCCTTCCCAGCGTGCATACAAATATCGGAAAGCACCTGCGTCTGTCCGTCGTAAGAAAAGGACAGATCCGTTACCTTCAGGTCGTTATACTCTATCTTTTCACCGTTCTGTACGGGTGTTACAGCGGGTTTCTCTGCAAGCAGATTCAGCACTCTGTCACCGCTTGCAAAGGTCTGTGTGAGGTTTCCGGGCAGGGCAGAAATTGCGATAACGGGACCAAAAGAGCCGAACACTGCAACAACGCCGATAATCATTTTGCCAATGGTCAGCACATCGTTTGCTACAAGAGCAATACCGACTGCAAGTGCAGCGATAATAAACAGAGAAACACACAGCTCGGTTGTCGCACTTGCCTTTGTGGTGTCGTGCTTCATCTTCTTGGTTTCACGAAGCAGAATATCGGAACGGTCGTTGACCTCTTTTTCACGTTCCTTGCCTGCATTATTAAGGACAATGTCTTTAATGCCCTTGATACTGTCAAGGAAATAGGCATTGAATGATGCAAATTCCGCACGGTAACGAACACCCGATTCCTTCAGCTTGCCGGAAGAAATCAGGGGAACGATAATTCCTACCGTTATATATCCTGCAAGTGCAATGAGTGCAAGATACCAACTGGATACCATTCCTGCAAACAGCACTACTGCGGCGGAAACAATAACTGCAATGCAAATAGGCGAAATGGTATGGGCATAGAAAACCTCAAGGGTTTCAATGTCCGATGTGATCATCGCAATAATAGAACCTTTTTGTTTGCTCTCTAACTTTGCAGGGCAAAGAGTACGAAGTGCTCCGAAGATCTTATCACGGAGAACCGCAAGCAGACGGAAGGCGATATAGTGATTGCTATACTGCTCCAGATAACGAAGTAGTCCTCGAAGCACACCGCAACCGATAGCAAGTCCGATAATCATTCCATAGGAAAGAGCAATCATTTCTCCGAGGGCCTTTGCAACGCCGACAGCACCCATTAAGGTAACACCCATAGCGCAGATAAAGCCGACCGAACCGTTAATGACGGCAAGTACCATAATATAGGCAAGACTGCCGAGCAGCAGGATAAGACTTGCCATTGTTTTTGCTCCGCTTCTGCGAAGGTTGTTCTTTTTACTCATACTCATACTCCCACCTCCGCATAGCCTTCTTCGAGATTTTTCTGTGTGGTATAGAGCTTAGCGTAACCGCTGTTTCTTTCCATCAGTTCGCTGTGTGTACCGCTTTCCTTCAGCTCGCCCGATTCCATATAGTAAATCAGATCGGCGGGTGTAACATTGGCAAGACGGTGGGAAATAACGATAACCGCCTTCTCTCTCGACAGAGCCTTGATATTCGCCATAATGATAGCTTCGCTTTCAATGTCGATATTGCTCGTTGCTTCGTCGAACACATAAATATCCTTGTGTGCCACAAGGTTCACCGCAAGGGCAAGTCGCTGCTTTTGACCGCCGGAGATATTGGCGGCATCCTCGGTGATGACCTTATCAAGTCCACCGTTTTCACGGATAAAGTCGGCAAGGTTCACCTTTTCAAGTGCCCCATAGATTTCTTCATCGGTTACGGCTTTATTTGCGAGCATAAAGTTTGCTCTGACCGTTTCATTGAAGATATAGGTGTTATAACTGACAACGGCAAGGTGAGAATAATAGCTCTCACGGGAAAGGCTTTCAAGCTCCTTGCCGCCAACCGTTACAGCACCGCTTTTCGGTCTGAACGCACCGAAAAGCATATTGACTACGGTAGATTTACCGCAACCCGATTCGCCTACAATGGCGGTCATTCCCGTTTTCGGGAAAGTCATAGACACATTTTTCAGCACATCTCGTTTGCCGTCATAGGAGAAGGTCACATTCTCTACTTTTATTTCGGTGTCGGTAACGGTTTCTTCTCCCCAAACGGGATCGGGTTGTTCAAGAAGTGAAAGAATCTTTTTACCTGCACTTGCTCCGTTCATCGCAACGTGAAATGCTGAACCAAAGGCTCGAAGCGGAAGGAAGAAATCAACCGCAACTAAAATAAGGAACAATGCCGCAATCGGTGCAAGCTCCCATTTAATAACCGATAAAATCGCCATAGCAATACCGATTCCTGCACCGCCATATGCAACCAAGTCCATAATGGTAGTGCTGGCAAGCTGCATCACGAGAACTTTCATCGTAATCTTGCGGAAGTCCTCGCTTGTTTCGTTCATTTTCGTGTGCTGAGCTTCGTCTGCCTTGAAGATTTTGAGTTCCTTCAATCCCTGAACGCTGTCAAGGAAAGAGTCACCCATCGAGGTATATTTGCCCCAATACTTTGCAAATATCTTCTTTGCGTATTTGGATACGGCAATGATAGACACGGGAATTAGCGGTACACAGCAAAGCAGAACTACCGCCACACGCCATTCGATCCATACAGTGATGCCGAACAGAATAAAGGGGGCGAGCATAGCATAAAAGAACTGCGGAATATAGGAAGAATAATAGAGGTCAAGTTGCTCCACACCCTCCATAGATACCTGCGTTAAACCTGCCATACTCATTCCGTCCGTAGAACGAACACCCAATTTTACGATTTTGTTATATACACGTTCACGCAGGTCTTTTTTTGCCTTTCTGCCGAGCGTGTCCTTTAAGTCGCCTACAAGTCGGGATGCGGTATAGCGCACGATGATACAGATAACTGCACATACGGCGGGCCACAGAAATATGGTTGCACCGCCGCTATACTCATCGTAGTGAATGGCAAGGTTTATCGCCCAGCAGATTGAGGCGGTAATGCCGACGTTGGCAAATAAACCGAGTACCATCAGACCTACGGTATAAAATATATATTTCTTATTATCTCCGAGCAATCGGAGCAGGTTTTTGTCAATCATTTAGTGCTCTCCTTCGCATATAATAGTTAGTACTGACTAACTCATGCTTCTCAATATAGCGGCGACTTGATTAGCCGCCGCTAACTCAATGCTAAGCGTACACCTAAAATGCCTAAAAGTCAATGATTGCAAGGTATTTATCGTTAAAAAGGTTATTAAAAAATTTTTGTCATCGTACTTTGGTATGAATTAATTGCTCTGTAATGCCCTGTGACTGTTTCATCTGTTCTGCAAGCGTTTCCAAGCGTTCCTGCGCCTGACCGTCTATGTCGGAAAGGTAGGAATTGAGCGTACCGCTTGTTAACAGATTGCTGTATGCTATCTCCGTTATCTTTATTTTGAAAGAGGGCTACCGCAATCTCACTGGCTTTAGACGGTGGGTTAAGGTAGCCGGAAGCGGAGGTTTGTGCTATACT
>OGYN01000119.1_pt1 | contig 69894 bp, 65 predicted proteins | sample 1576551 | NCBI WGS metagenome assembly OGYN01 (sample SAMEA3541589, study PRJEB24748) | human gut metagenome | biome: human gut; feature: human-associated habitat; material: faeces | place: China | collected 2012 | reverse complement strand
AACGTCGATGATACTTGGTGGGTGACTGCCTGGGAAAGTAGAAAGTTGCCGGAACTTATGGCCCGTTGGTCAAGCGGTTAAGACACCGCCCTTTCACGGCGGTAACGCGGGTTCGATTCCCGCACGGGTCACCAACATTTTAAACAGCCTTTCTTGTAAAGGCTGTTTAATCTATTTAATATTATGGACCATTAGCTCAGTTGGTTAGAGCATCCGGCTCATAACCGGACGGCCCTAGGTTCGAGTCCTAGATGGTCCACCATAAAATAAATCGCATTTTATGCGGTTTATTTTTGTATATACACCTTTTTATACAAATGCTGATTGGATTTTATTGATGAGAAGGATGAAAATAATGAAGAGATTAGAGTTTTATTGGTCTTCAAATCCCGATTGCTGGGCATGGAAACCAAATGGAATGAGAGTAATAAAGCCCGATGCCACAAAGGAGGCGCAAGAGAGTTACAAACATTATTTAGAACAGACATCCGGAGAACAGGGAAAATCATTATAAACATAAATATTGAGGTATTTTTATGAGTGAATTATTTGATAAATGGGAAGACGATATAAAAAAGTATTGTGAAATTAATAATTTAAGTTTTGAAAAAGCCAAGAATATGGCGAAATGTTGGGGAAAAGATGATTTGATTTTACAATATTATGATAGTTCAAAAAATAATGGAAAAGGTTTAAATGATGAGATACCTCTGCCGATTGTGTTAAAAATTAAAAAGAAAGATAACGTATTGATATTTGAACAAACGGAATATACCAATAAATATTTATCTAAAAATTAATTACTATTAGTTTTTTGAATTTTAGTAAAAAAATATTGACAAAATATAATTTTACATATATTATGATAACAAATAATAGCAAGGGAGAAATAAATATGAAAAAATTAATATGTTTGTTGGTGATATGTGCTAATTTAGTGGGAGTAGCAGTTAATGTATCGGCGTATTCGGATTATGATACAGAAGAAACAAGATTTTTAAGGATTATGGACATTATGAACGGTTACGAGGACGGAACATTTAAACCTTATAATGTACTTACGCGCTCTGAAGCTATAAGAATAGTTGATGATATGATGGGATTCAGCGATGAAACATCATATACAGAAAAAGAAAATTCAGATTTACCGTTTAGTGACATATCAAAGGATTCGTGGGATTGGAAGTATTGGAATTATGCGTACTGTAACAGTGTGATAAGTGGATTTGAAGATGGTACGGCACGACCGAATGATAATGTAACGTATGCACAATTTGTAAAAATGTTGGTTACATCAATAGGATATGACTTTTATTCAGAGGCAGTTGGAGGATATCCGAATGGTTACTTCAAATATGCTGAAAATTTTAATATTACAGATGATATAAATTTGAATTATGATGATACTATTACTCGCGCATCAGCGGCATTATTAGCCCAAAGAACAATGAACACACCAATAATGGAGTTTATTTCTAAACCAATATCAACAATATTGTCGGAACAAAAAAGTGAATTTGTTGAAAGTAAAATCTATAACGGTACAGGTGCAGATTACAGAACACTTCTTACAAAAAAGAAATGTTATAATGCTGACGTAATCATTGAAAGCATATCGGGCGATATTACTACGGCGAAAATAGTCAATGCAAGAAATTTTTGCGACAAAGAATACAATGGTACGGAAAATTACAGTTTTGAGTTAAACACAAACGGATATGAATTATCAGAAAATGAAAAATACAATGTGGTTGTGGAATACGTTTATGATAAGTATATATTAAAATTTGTACAAACGATAGATTAAAATACTTATTTAAAGATTGATAAGAGAAAAGGTAATAAATATCTATGCTATATAAATTTGATAATGATAAATATGAACTGTGCAAAAAATATATAATGGAAGTATATGATGGGAATAAAAAGAATGTTGAAATGTATGATGTATCCAAGAGTATTATAGTGAGTGAAAATTCAGTAAATGATTTCATGGATGCTGCAGATTATGCTATAATACATTTCGGTATGATAAATCAAGATTATTTGAGTGATTTAGGTTGCAAGTTACAATTTTTGTATGATGATATATACAGACAAACAAAGATTAATAAAAAGTCTGAATAGTATTTGATTAACAACGGAGAAACAGATGGCATCGATAGAAGAATATTACGGTATAATTCCATATAAATGAGGTGAAATAAATTGAATCACATAGATTATGCTTATATAGAATACAAGCAGGCGGATAAATGTTGGTGTTTTTTAAAACATACCTTTTTACGATTCAAAGAAGATCCGATTTTTGTGGAATATGTTGTTATAGACGGACAAGTGTATAAAGCTACAAGGTGTTACGGAAGTCCTCCGCTTGTAATTCAAATTGAGGGTGAATATGAATTCAAAGACTTAAATGTTGGATTTATGATGCCGTCTAAAATAGAACAACAAGAGAGAAAAGATTATATATTAAATGAAATAAAAAAAGTGAAAAAAGAATATAATATTCACTGAAAAACAGACAAGATAGAAAAAAGGTGATTTTTTATGACAGAAATAGAATTAGAAACATATTTAGGGAAAAAAATAAGCGTGAAATGCATTGATTGTGATATTGTAGAGGGAATGTGTGAAATATTTACACCTGCGTTGGATAATGAGCCGGAAGTCGCTGAAATAGGATTAAAAACTGAAAGTTATAAATGTGGACTGACATCTATAAAATTTCCTGAAATTAAAACTATTGAAGAAATCTAAACAGTTATACAACAAAGGAGAAACAGATGGCGTCGAGAAAAGAATTTTTAGAATACATATTAGAACAATTATCGGAGTTAGAGGAAATAACGTACAGAGCGATGATGGGGGAGTACATTATTTACTACAAAGGCAGAATTGCGGGGGGAATATATGACGACCGACTGCTTATAAAACCTGTTAAATCGGCTATTGACTATGTTTCTGACATTCGATACGAAGTACCTTATGAGGGTGCGAAAGAAATGATTTTAATAGAAGAAGTTGACAACAAAGAATATTTAACCGAATTATTTAAGGCGATATATGACGATTTACCGACACCGAAAAAGAAAAAAATAACCAATATTGAAAACAACTAAATATTATGGTATAATTCATATAATGAGGTGAGAGAGATGAAAGTAAAGGAAATATGTGATTATTCGGGTTCGACATTGCTTGGAATGAACGGCGGAATGGTTGAGAGTCCCGATTCAAAAAGAATTATATATGCACGCAAAGCAGATTTGACAAAGTCTGAAACGGAAATATGGATATGCGACAGGGATTTTGAAAATCATCGCAAGGTATATGATGTACACTGCGGCAATCACAACGGCCCGTCAGCAACCTTTATAACAAACAGCCTTATAGTTTTTCGTGATGTGGAATTTGAGGGCATAGCCGGCAAAGAGCCGTCTATATGTGTATTCCGTATACTCAATGTTGATACGGGTGAGGTTAAGTACAAAATTCGCGGCAAAGAAAGTCATTGTGCGGAAAACTGCAAGTATCCGTTTTCAATATCGACAGAATATCTTGACAAAAATCCCGATTATCCCGAAATTAATTCGTGCGGAATTTACATACTTGATGTTGAAAGCGGAAAAATAACGCTTGTTGCAACAGAGGAAGATATTTTAAATATGGTAAGGAAACACGGTCTTACTCCGAACGAGCATACCGCGTCTGTCAGCCACGTTCAGCTAAATCCGTCCGCAACGGCAGTTATGATGCGCTTGGGCGTAAAGGACTGCCCTGTATTCGGTGCGTTGGGTTGCATAGATTTAGACACTAAAAAAACGCATATGATAGCGGACAAGCCTGTACATCAGCTTTGGTTTGACGATGACACATATATGGCTACACGTCAGTTTAATCAAGGCAGACACATTGAAATGGAAACAAGCTACATTGCACGTTTTTCAAAGGACGGAGAGGAATTAGAAGTGCTTGGCGGAATTTCAAATCATATGGACGGAAGTTTTGACAGAAAATATTTTGCCGGTGACAGATGTTATCCCGACTTTGCACCGAATGTTTATTTGTACAAGCGCGGTGACAAAAATCCGATTGCGACTTTTGAAATATCGCAGGACGAATACACCACATGGAAACTTCAGGTACATCCAAATCCGTCGTTTTCGCGTGACGGAAAGCGGCTGTACTTTAATAAACAGTGCAAATGTTACAACGGAAAATACAGAACGGTAGCTGTTTTTGCAGATATTTCTGAAATTATTTAAAACTAACTTGCAAAAATTGTCCTTTTTTGCTATACTGTATATGTTGTAATTATTAAAGAAAGAATGTGAACATAAATGATTATTATTATGAAAGAATCCGCATCGGCAAAGGAAATCGAGAGTGTTGAAAAACTACTTGCCGAGTTCGGATTCCAAACGCACCCTATTCAAGGTGAAAAGAAAACAGTTATCGGCGCAATCGGCGACAAGCGTCTTTTGAGTATGAATCAAATTCTTACTATGGACGGTGTTGAAAACGTTGTTCCGATTATGAAACCATATAAACTTGCATCTAAGGAGCTTCACAAAGAACCGTCAGTTATCGAAATCGGTCACGGAATAACAGTCGGTGGCAAGCAGCTTGCAGTATTTGCAGGTCCTTGCGCAATCGAAAGCCAGGAACAGTTCACAACTGTATCAAAGGCTGTTAAGGCCTCGGGTGCAAACATTCTTCGCGGCGGTGCGTTCAAGCCACGTTCATCACCATATTCATTCCAAGGTCTTGAGGGTGACGGCTTGAAGATTATGTACAACAGCGGTCAGGAACTTAATATGCCTATCTGTACTGAAGTACTTGATACAAGAGATGTTGAACTTGTTGCAAAGTATGCTGATATTATGCAAATCGGTGCAAGAAATATGCAGAACTTCAAACTTCTTCGCGAAGTCGGTAAGTGCGACAAGCCTATACTTCTAAAGAGAGGTCTTGCTTGTACTATGGAAGAGTGGCTAATGGCTGCCGAATATATTATGTCTGAGGGTAATGAAAAGGTAATCCTTTGTGAAAGAGGTATCAGAACATACGAAACTGCTACAAGAAATACATTTGACATTTCGGCAATTCCTGTTTCAAAGGAACTTTCTCATCTTCCTATTATTGCCGATCCGAGCCATGCAACAGGTACATATAAGTATGTTCCGGCTATTGCAAAGGGTGCTATTGCGGCAGGTGCTGACGGTCTTATGATTGAAGTACATAACTGCCCTGAAAAGGCTGCGTCAGACGGCGCACAATCGCTTACACCTGAAAAGTTTGACAAGCTTATGAAAGAGCTTGATCCAATCGCGAAGGCAGTAAATAAGATTCTATTATAAGAAATTTATAGGCTGGATGAAGTTGCCCACATTGTGTGAACAATTTTATTTCAGCCTTTCGTTTTATTGAAGGGAGTTATTGACTTAATATGTTAGGTTATCTTGGTCCGAACGGAACATTTTCACATCAGGCGGCTATGGAATGGTCTGAGGGTAAAGAAGAAATAAAGGAGTTTTCAACGATTTATTCTGTAATTTTAGCGGTTGAAAAAGGCGAAATTGACAGGGCAATCGTGCCGATTGAAAATTCTATTGACGGAAGTATCAACACAACTTTGGATACTCTTGCTTTTGATGTGGATTTATATATAACAGGTGAATATATTCTTCATATAAGCGAAAATCTTATGGTTAAAAAAGGTGTAAAGAAAGAGGATATAAAAATTATCACTTCCCACCCTCAACCGATAGGACAGTGTTCAAAATTATTGTCGCACGAATTTGCGGATGTGAAAATTGAATTTGCCGATTCAACTGCGTCTGCGGCAAAACGTGTAAAAGAATCGGACGGCTCTGTGGCGTGTATCGGCTCACCGAACAGTGCAAAAATTTATGACCTTGATATTTTGTGTCACGACTGCGGTGACGACGCAAATAATTCAACTCGATTTGTTATTATTGAAAAAACACCGAATAAGACAGTTACAGGTCACGATAAGTCATCGATCGTATTTGCGATTGATAATAAACCGGGCAGCTTGTACAGTGCGATTGAGCTTTTGGCGAAGTCCGGAATTAATATGACTAAAATCGAGTCACGTCCTATGAAAAAGGAACTCGGTAAGTATGTGTTCTTCATTGATATTGATGGCAATATTGATGATGCGTCAATTTACTTTGCACTTGATAAAGTAAGACAGAATACATTTTTCTATAAATTTCTCGGATCATATAATTACTAAAATGCGAAATATTAAAAAAGGAAGTTTTGAAAACTTCCTTTTTTAGTTTGAATTTATAATATCCATAATAGTTTTTTCGGCAAGTTTTACTTCCTGCAACAGTTCATTTGCGGAAAGTCGTGTCGCACCGTTGCCGAGAATGATGATTTGTTCAAGGTTATCCGAAGTGGCAACACGCACACGATGTTTTTTACCGATTTCATGTGTGATTTTTTCGATATACATATCGGCTGTTTCAGCCTCTTTTGTGTACACAACGTTTATATTGTGAATTTTTTCGGCACTGCCGACATTTCCTTTGACTTTATACGCATCAAAAACAAGTATTAAATTGCATTGCTTAAAGCCTTGATAATTGCAAAGAATATCAATCAGTCGGTCACGTGCCATATTAAGGTTATCTTTGGCGAGTTCTTTCAGTTCGTCCCACGCAAAGATTATATTGTAACCGTCTACAAGCAAATATTCGTCACCTAATTTAACAGACTTTGATTTTTGATGTTTTTTCTGTTCGGTGGCGGATTTCTTTACAGTGTATGACGCTACTTTACGGCGTACAGGACCGTATGTACGTTCAAAAATCTGCATAAGCTCATTATCATCGGCAACCATATTGATGTAGTCGTTTGCACGCTGATAGACGTTTTCTTCTTCATCATCGTCTTGGTCAAGCTTTATACCGTCAATGTGCATATGGTCGTAAACCTTATCCCACTTTACAACAAAGCCTGCACCGTGCGAACAGAAAACCGAATCGGCGGGATTTTCAATATCGGTTTCGCTGTCGTAACCGATTTCGGCAATCACTTCTTCGGTGTTGTGGCAAGGCTCATAACCGCTTAAAATACAGTTTAATCTGCCTTTGCCGTGCGTGTAACCTGTTACGTCCATTTGATAGTCACGCATTGTCGCAACGGGTGCAGAGCCTGAAATTCGCGTCATATCACCGATTGTTTCAGGTTGACTGAATGTACCGCCCATTTGCTGAATGTCGGTCATTGCACGTCCTACGTTTTCAGTAGGTATTTCAAGATGAAATTCGTACCACGGCTCAAGCAAAACACTTTCAGCCATTTTTAAGCCTTGACGTACCGCACGATAAGTAGCTTGACGGAAGTCGCCGCCCTCCGTATGTTTTTGGTGTGCACGTCCTGCGATAAGCGTTATCTTCATATCAGTAATCGGTGAGCCTGTCAGAACGCCGATATGTGCTTTTTCTTTTAGATGGGTGAGAATAAGTCGTTGCCAGTTGCGGTCAAGACTGTCCTCACTGCAATTTACCGCAAACTGCATACCGCTGCCTTTTTCGGTCGGCTCCATAAGTAAATGCACTTCGGCATAATGCCTTAACGGCTCATAATGTCCGACACCCTCAACAGGTGTAACTATAGTTTCACGATACGCAATACCACCGTGACTAAATTCAATATCAATACCGAATCTCTCTTTTATAATTCGTTTTAAAACTTCAAGCTGAACTTCGCCCATAACTTGAACGTGAATTTCCTGCAACTGTTCGTTCCATATTATATGAAGCTGTGGGTCTTCGTCCTCCAAATGACGTAATTCGGTAAGTGCTGTATGCACGTCAATACCGTCCGTAAGCTCCATACGGTACGTCAAAACAGGCTCAAGAACGGCATTTTTTGAATCAGGCTCACAACCTATACCTTCACCGGAATATGTCTGCGTAAGACCGGTTACCGCACAAACTGTACCGGGGAATGCCTCGTCAACCGTTTGGAATTTTGCACCGGAATAAATTCTGATTTGATTTACTTTTTCCGACCACTCATTTTTCTTGTTACCCTTTAAAAGTGTTTTTACCTTTAAAGTACCGCCGGTAATTTTCATATAAGTAAGACGTGTGCCTTGCTCATCTTCGGCAATTTTGAATACCTTTGCACCGAATTTGTCATCGTAAATAATTTGTCTTGTGTACAGTTCAAGTCCTTCAAGAAATTCCGATACACCTTCCATTTTAAGTGCAGAGCCGAAATAGCACGGGAATATTTTTCTTTGTACAACGGCATTTCTTATGTCTTGATTTTTGACAGTACCGTCCGCAAGAAATGTATTCATTATAGATTCGTCACACATAGCGAGCGATTCTCTGAAATCTTCATTTTCATAATTTTGCGTAAAATCAATACAACCGTCCGAAAATCTTGTATGCAATTCATCAAGAACGGCGTTTTTGTCGGCGTTTAAGTCCATTTTGTTCACGAATATAAATGTAGGTACATTGTATCGTGCCAAAAGCCGCCATAGTGTTTCTGTATGATTTTGTATCCCGTCCGTACCGCTTATAACGAGGATTGCGTAATCAAGCACGCTCAAAGTACGCTCCATTTCAGTAGAAAAGTCAACGTGACCGGGAGTGTCAAGTAAAGTAAATTCGGTGTCACGAAAACGCATAACGGCTTGCTTTGAAAATATTGTAATACCCTTGTCGCGTTCAATTTCGTGTGAATCGAGAAATGCGTCACCATGGTCAACACGACCGATTTTTCGTATTTCACCTGCACTGTATAACATTCCCTCAGATAGCGTAGTTTTACCCGAGTCAACGTGTGCAAGTATTCCAATTACAACTCTGTTCATATCATCTCTGCCTTTACAGTATATATTATTTTAATTATATCATAATAGAAATGTTTTGTCCAATTCAAACAAAAAAACGGTGTTGCATTGCAACACCGTTTCAGACTGTCGACAAATTGTCTGGAACGTGCAAAATATTATTTTTGTATTTTAAAACTAAATTTATAGCTATAGCAAATAACAGGCAAGCCTATCTTCGATATACGGCTTGCCTGTGCACTTTTTGCGAAAATAAACTCTAACGTACCCACGTACGCCGACGAGTTCATTTTCACAAAATCCGAACTAATTTCTCGACCTCTGTCAGCCTGTCGACAGTTCCTTTTTTTATTCTTCAGCGCCAAGAACAGCGATTTCGCTGATATGACAGTAATTCTTGTCAGGGTCTGTTGCACCGTCACCGTTGTAGCGGATATAACGTGCTTTTACCGTTTCAGGGAACATATACTTTTCAAATTCGCTTGATTCACCTGTGTTTTGAGTTTTTGGAAGTGCAGTTTCCCAAGTCTTGCCGTCAACCGAGTATTCGATTGTGAACGGATAAATTCTTTCATTGCCTTTCCACATTGCGATTGCAACACCCGAAACGTCCTTTTCTTCGCCTAAATCAAGCGTAAGCGTACTCTTACCGTAACTTGACCAACGCGTGTTTATATCAAGGTCAACCGCACCTGTTTCAACGTTACCGTCATTGTCGCTTGCCTCAACGGCAAAAACGTCAAGTTGGTTAGGGTAATATTTTTGACCTGTTCCGTTTATTGCGACAACTTCAATTTTGTCAGGTACTTTTGCAGATGTGATTGTAGATTTTCTTGACATTGCGAAATCGTCCGACATATTTAAGTCAATATCGCTTATGCAGATATATTTATCATTGTAGTAAACAATCTTTCCGAGTGCTTCACCGATTGCACGAAGCGGAACCATTGTTCTGTCGTTGTTCAAAATCGGTGCAGTGTCCATTGTTTTTGTTTCGTTGTTTACAGTATAATCGTTGCTGCCGATTTTCATTGTAACGGCGTCGCCGTTGATTTTGATTTCCTGTGTATCTGCCACCCATTCAACGTCTGCGCCGAATGACTCAGAAATAAATCTCAACGGAACAAGAGTTCTTTCGTTTTCGTCAAGGTATGGTACAACGTCCGTGCTGTCATTATCAACACGTTTCGGAACACCGTTTGTAAGTGCTGTTGGTGTGTCAAGTACAAGCTCAACCTTTTCACCGCTGTATAAATCGTTTATATTCCAAGACTTCTTTGCAAGGTCGGGATTTTTTTCATTGTTGCCTACTGTATAAATCTGCGGTACAGGTACATTTTCAGTGTCAAAACCAAGATAATAGCTTAGGTGCGTAGGCTGATTGTAACAGTCGTTTTGGTATGCAACGTGCATTCTGTATTGAATGTCGTGCATAAGTGTAGGAATTTTGTAGCTTGTCGGTGTAGTGGTTGTGTAAATTCTCAAAGCACTGCCGTCCTTTAGCGGATACATAACTTCTTCACGCCAATCGCCGAAAAGGTCGGCGGTAAGTGACGGATTAGCTTTTGTACCGTTTACAGAAGTACAGCCCGAAGCGGTGAAGATAGTTTCAACCTTTTCTTTTTCGGGATTCCACTTGCTGATATAAATGTTGTCCTGAACTTCACGTCCCAAATCGCCGTCCCAATAGCATAGGAAGTTTGCCGGCATAGTGTATTTTGTTGAAATGACGGTACCGTCTGCGGCGGTAAGTATTCCTGCGGCTGACCAGCCTTCGCAACCCGGATAACGCGGGTCTATGTCGTCAGATGTGCCGCGACCGTTGTCACTGCCCATTTGTTCGCCGCCGACAAGTATTTCGCCTGTACGTGCGTCACGCATTTCAAAGCTGTATTTTGCTTGAGTTTCTTCGTGACAAGAGTAAACTTCAAGTCCCGGTCTTGACGTGTCAAGGTCACTGACGTGCTGTGCGTCACCGTGTCCCAAACCTGTCGAATACATAGGCTTGCCGTCGTTGTCTATTGCAAGCGCACCGTATATAAGCTCATCGCAACCGTCATAATCAACGTCTGCGGCACTCATTGAGTGGTTGCCCTGTCCGATATATTTATTGTTGTAATCCATTGTGTCAAAGCGCCATTTCTTAACAAGTTTACCGTCTACAAGATCGTATGTTGCAATAACTGTTCTGCCGCCTGTTTCACCCTCAGGACCTGTGTAATAACCTCTTGCAAAAACCATGCTTGGTCTTGTGCCGTCAAGATATGCAACGGCGGCAAGGTATCTTTCGGAACGGTTTCCGAATGTATCGCCCCAAGAGCTTATATCCCATTTTTGACCGCTTGCGGTTTTGCCTGTGATTTGCGGGTCATAGTCAACTGTATCAATTACAGAGCCGTCCTCACCCTTGAATACTGTAAGATAAAGCGGACCTGTAAGGTTTTTACCATTGCTTACAACGGCATAGTTTTTGTTTGCGTCACCGATAACAGAGCCGTCACCTGCGATTGTGCCGTCAGCCGTACGGCAAGCAACTTCGGCTTTTCCGTCACAGTCATAGTCGTATACCATAAACTGCGTGTCGTGTGCACCTGCACGAATGTTAGGTCCCATATTTATACGCCATAGACGTGTGCCGTCAAGCTTGTATGCGTCAAGAATACATTCGCCTGTAAAACCTGCCTGTGCGGCATCTTTTGCGTTTGACGGATCCCATTTTAGTACGATTTCATATTCACCGTCACCGTCAAGGTCACCGACAGACGCGTCGCCCGGTGTATATGAATATTCTTCGCCGTTTACTTTGTTGTTTTCAGGCTTTTGGATTGGAATATCCATATAATTGTTATCCCAAGTTTGAGAAAATTCAGCCTTGTCTGCCTGTTCTTCACCGTTTACAACGGGTATAATGCAATACTGTGTGTTAGAATCGGCAGTAAACACATCGGTAAAGTTTGTTACATTTAAAGGCTCTGTATTTAATTTTTGTCCGTATGAGGACATCTCTTTTGAGCCACGATAAATGTTATATCTCGTATCCGCACTTTCAGTACCGAGCCAACGCCACGAAATATATGTATAGCCGTCCATTCTTACGGCAACAGCACCTCTGTTTAGATTTTCCATAGGACGCTGAATGTCAGGTCGTGAGTCGATTAATTTTTGTGTTTCGGCGGCGGATTCTGTGTAATCGCCGACTTTCAGGCTTTCGCCTACTTCTGCGGCAAGTGCGGAAACCGCCGAACTTGCAAGCATTGCAACTGTAAGCATAGCCGAAATGATTTTCTTTTTATTCATAGTGTATTAAAATCCTCCTTTTCAAAGTATCTAAGTTATATTTTATCATATTATAAAAAGAATTTGGGTAAATTTAATAATGAATTCTGATTTTTATAAATTAATATCTGATTTTTCAAGCGATTTGACAAATCAAGATTAAAAGGGTATAATATGAATATATGAACATATGACCGAAAAGAGGAGAAGATAAATGGATAAATGCAGTACCTGTCAATATAATCCGCAGATTTTAGATAGATTGAAAAATCAACTTCCGGACGAAGATGTAACGGATAAATTGTCGGAAATGTTTAAGGTGTTCGGCGACAGTACAAGAATAAGAATTTTATGGACGTTGTTTGATAAGGAATTGTGTGTGTATGATATAGCGAACGCACTCGGTATGAGCCAGTCGGCTATCAGTCATCAGCTTAAAACTTTAAAACAGGCAAGGCTTATAAAGTCACGCCGTGACGGTAAAAATGCCTTTTATTCGATTGATGACGACCACGTTAAAAAGATTATAGAACAAATGCTTATTCATATTGAGGAAAACTAAAAAACGGTGCAATTAATTTGCACCGTTTTTGATTGTTGTTTTATAATAAATAAAATAGAATACTGCCGAAATAACTGCGGCGATAGTCCAGCCGACAGGCCAAGAAAGCCATATTCCGACTTCCGAATTAAGTGCGTATGAGAAAACATACGCAAGGATAACTCTTAAAAGCAAGTCGGTAAACGTGCTTGCCATAAACGCCTTCATACGTCCCGCACCGCGAAGAATACCGTCAAATGTAAGCTTTGCGGAAATTACAAAATAGAACGGTGTGACGATTTTTAAAAATATTCTTCCTACGTCTATAATATCTGTCTCACTGCTTTTTACGAATATATTCATCATAGTATTCGGGAATACGAAATACGCAATGAAAAACGGCAGAGAAACAACGATAAGCATAACAATACCTGCTTTAAGTCCTTCAGGTATGCGGAGAAGCTTTCGTGCACCTGTGTTTTGTGCCGTATAGCTTGACATTGCATTTCCGAGCGTTGAAAAACTTGTTATAGCGAATGTATTCAGCTTTATAGCCGCACTGTAACCGGCGATAACGTCAGAGCCGAAACTGTTTACACGGCTTTGTATAAATAAATTTCCTACCGATACAAAACTTTGCTGCAAGATACTCGGTATTGCAATTCTTGAAATATGTCCGAGCATACGGATTGAAAATTTTTTATATGTCCCCGATTTTATACCGTGAACGCGTTTTAAAAGTACGGCGAATGCAAGCAGGGAAGATATACCCTGTGCAATAAATGTTGCCCAGCCGACTCCCGCCACGCCCATATTAAATACAATTACGAAAACAAGGTCAAGAATTATATTTCCGACTGACGACATAATCAAAAAATACAACGGAGTTTTACTGTCCCCCATAGCGGTAAAAATACCTGTGCATATGTTGTACAGAAACAGAAAAATCAATCCGCCTATGTAAATATTAAGATATGTCATTGAGTCGGAAAAAATATTTTCGGGAGTGGATAACATTTTTAACATTCCCGAACAGAAAACAATTCCGAAGATTGTAAGAATTGCGGCAAGTACAGTCATTGAAATTATTGAAGTGAAAATGGAAGTTTTGAGTTTTTCAAAATTTTTCGCACCGAACAACTGCGAAATAATAACAGCCGCACCGACGTTTGCACCTGTGGCTATTGCCATAAAAATCATCGTAATCGGATAAGAAGCGCCCACAGCAGCTAATGCCTGGGCGCCTACAAATTTTCCGGCTACGATACTGTCTACTATATTATAGAGTTGCTGAAATACCACGCTCAAAAGCATAGGTATCGAAAAGTTCCATAATATTTTTGAGGGTTTGCCCTCTGTCAAGTCAGTAATCATTTACCTCATTCTTTCTTATTAAATTTTATCAGTCAACATCAACTGGATATTTACCCGAGAAACATCCGTCACAGAATTGACAGTTTGCGTTAGGAATAATCTTTTCCAAAGAATTAACGCTTAAAAATCCGATACTGTCCGCACCGATAAGTTCTTTAATTCCGTCCATGGTGTAGTTACAGGCTACAAGCTGATCCTTTGACGGTACGTCTGTACCGAAGTAGCAAGGGAACATAAACGGCGGAGCAGATGAACGAACGTGAACTTCTGTTGCACCGAAGTGACGTAAAAGGCTTACAATTCTCTTTGAAGTCGTACCTCTTACGATTGAGTCGTCAACCATAACGACACGTTTTCCCTCAACTGTACTTTTCAGTACGTTAAGTTTAATTCTTACGGAATTTTCACGCATTGCCTGTGACGGCTGAATGAAAGTTCTGCCGATATATTTATTCTTTACAAAACCGATGTCATAAGGAATTCCCGATTCCTTTGCATAACCCATTGCGGCACTTAGTCCCGAATCCGGTACACCGATTACAACGTCAGCCTCAACAGGAAATTCCTGTGCCAAGTATTTGCCTGCAAGCATACGTGAATCGTGTGCAGACTGTCCTTCGATAATACTGTCAGGACGTGCAAAATATAAGTATTCAAAGATACACATTGTATGTGGCTGTTTGCCGACGTGAGTTCTGATAGTGGAAATTTTACCGTCTTGAACGACAACAATTTCACCCGGCTCAATGTCGCGGACAAATTCCGCACCCACACTGTCAAGTGCACAAGTTTCCGAGGCGAAAACAATAGCGTCGCCCTTTTTACCCATACAGAGCGGTCTGAAACCCCAAGGGTCACGAGCGGCAATAAGTTTTTGCGGACTCATAACGATAAGTGAAAACGCACCTACAAGGTGATTTATAGTCTTTTCAACCGCCTCTTCAACGCTCTTTGAATTAAGACGTTCTTTGGCGATTGTATAAGCAATCATTTCTGTGTCGGTTGTTGTTTGGAAGATAGCACCTGTAACGCTTAGTTCTTGTGCCAATTCGTCCTTATTTACAAGGTTGCCGTTGTGGGCAATGGCGATATTACCTTTTACATATCTAAGTACAAGCGGTTGAGCATTTTCACGCATACTTTCGCCTGTTGTCGAATAGCGAACGTGACCGACAGCCATTTTACCGTCAAGTTTTGTTAATATTTCGTCATTAAATACATCGTTGACAAGTCCCATATCCTTGTAATGAGTAATGTCACGATTGTTATTTACCGCGATACCGCAGCTTTCCTGTCCTCTGTGCTGAAGTGCATAAAGTCCGTAATAGGTCGTTCTTGCACAATCACCGTCAGGATCATAAATGGCGAATACACCACATTCTTCACCGATTCTGTTGTCATTTTGCATAATCTTTATCCTCTCTTAAAATACGCTTTGTATTAAAATTTTGATACATATTATATTATATACTGTTTTCCGATAAAATTCAACAGTTTTTATAAGTGAATTTGCATAGCGAGATTAAATATTGCTTTTTCGACAAAATAAAAAATCTCAAGAATATAGCTCTTGAGATTTTTTTAGGTCATTTTGTGAACAGTTTGGATCACTAATTACTTTTATATGATACATATATAATATACCATAAATTTATTTTGTCAATAATTTTAAATTATATTCAAATTAAAATTATTCTCCAAACAATTTTTTGTTTTCGTTATCAATTTCAATCTGTCTTTGCTTTTGTTCTTCCGAATAGTTAGGGTGCATATTATGTTCTTTTTCAATCTTGTCTTTTAACTCATCTATAACTTTGGTATCTCTTTCGTTATCGACTTCCATAGAACTTATATAAGTATTGATAGTATTACTCGAACGTGAGTTTTCTGATTCTGATAGGTCGTATTTTCCTTGTCGCATACCTGTTAAAACATAATAGTCTTCATCGGTTGCAATGTCGCTGTCATCTCTTGAAAGGAATAATAAAACTTTTTCATTAACTTCAAAGTCGGGATAACCGTCGGAAGAAACGATTGTGTTTTCATCTTCGCCTTTATCTATTCTTACTATAGCTTGATTATCGTCACGTTCGCCGAAAAGGTAATTATCAATGTTTACAACTATGTCTGTCTGAAGAATATTTCTGAAATTTTCACCTTTTTCATTATTGGGATTACTCCATTTACTGTCCATAATTTCTGAAACAGTACCCTCTATTATTAAGTCTGAACGTAAAATAAGCTCACTTTCAGATATTAACGGTATAATACCATCAACGACTATTTCTTCTTTTTTTGCATTATTTCCGCAAGATGTTGCAGTGAGCATTATTGTGAGACAACACATTAAACTGATTATATTTAAAATAGATTTTTTCATAATAATATTTCTCCTTTTTTATTTATTGTAAATAGCATTTATACCGTTTATATCATCTTCAAATAAAGATCTTTTTCGTTGCCCTTTAGCTTGAGGAGTAGACATAACAGAATATGTCGTTCCAGAATGTCCCATCTGTTATGTATTCTTTTGTAAGCTTACTATTTGTATCAAATATTATTAGTATATGAGTATAAAACACTAATATGCAATTAATATAACATAAAAGATAGCATAGAGCTATAGGTGAGTAAGTTCACTAAACTGATGTTATTAAAAGTATTAATGCACAAAATAATTTACAAATATACCAATTATTTAGTACATTTTCATTTTACAAAAAAAAATCCTTTTTGTCAATATATTTTTATTGAATTGTAATTTAAACGGGAAAATTGGTATAATTTAATTCTAATCAGTAAATATATTATAAAAAAAGTGGCAGAAAAACTGCCACTTTTTTTATAATGATGTTTAGTTATCTGCAAGCATTCTGTTTACTGCCGAAATAAGTGCATAGATTGATGCGGTGTTAATATTGGCGTCAACGCCTGCACCCCAATAAGTTTTGTGGTGGTTGTGGTCATTGATTTCAATATATGTTGCCGCTCTTGAATTTGATGAACGTGTCAGGGCGTGTTCTGTGTAGTTGCAGATTTCAAACTGCTGACCCAAGAATTGTCTTAGACCGTTGCAAAGTGCGTCCAAAGGACCGTTACCCTTGCCCTCGATAGAGGTAACTTTTCCGCCCTTTTCGATAGTAGCCGAAAGAATTGTACAGTCATCTTCCTCCGTTGAACGATAGAAACGGGTTTTAATAGGCTCTGCCACATTCACATATGTATCCTTGAATGCTTGATGTATTTCGTGATTTGTAAGTACGGTTTTCTTTTCGTCAGACATATCTGTGATAAGTGAAGAAAATTCCGCAAGCATTGGCTTCGGTAGGGTGTAGCCGTACTTGTTTTCCATAATATAGCTTACACCGCCTTTGCCCGACTGGCTGTTGATAAGAATAGGCTCATATTTTCTGCCGATGTCGGTAGGATCGATTGTAAGGTATGGGTTAGCCCATTTATTTGACGGACTTGAACCGAATTTATCCATACTCTTTTTGATTGCGTCCTGGTGAGAACCCGAGAATGCAACGTATGCCATTTCACCTGCGTATGGGTGTCTTGGGTTAATCGGCAAACGATTATACTTTTCGTATACTTCGATGATTTCATCAATATTTTCAAGATGAAGTTCAGGGTCGATACCTTGACAGAACATATTAAGTGCAACGGTGATAACGTCCGTGTTACCTGTTCTTTCACCGTTACCGAATATTGTACCCTCAACTCTGTCCGCACCTGCAAGCAATGCAAGTTCACTTGACGCAACGCCTGTACCTCTGTCGTTATGTGCGTGAACGCTGATAACAAGATGTTCACGATTGTTAAGGTGCTTGCACATATATTCGATTTGGTCGGCATATACGTTTGCTGTTGCAACTTCGATAGTTGACGGAAGATTTACGATAACTTTGTTTGTTTCGGACGGCTTGAATACATCAAGTACGGCATTTGTAACTTCTGCCGCGTAGTCCGGCTCTGTACAAGTGAAACTTTCAGGTGAATATTCAAAACGAATATTTCCGTCAAGCTGACCGTCAACAAGGCTCATTACAAGCTTTGCACCGTCAACGGCAAGTTGTTTGATTTCTTCCTTGCTCTTTCTGAAAACAACTTCACGTTGAAGTGTTGAAGTTGAATTGTAAAGGTGAATAATTGCGTTTTTAGCACCCTTCAGAGCCTCAACGGTTTTCTTTATAATATGTTCTCTTGCCTGTGTAAGCACTTGAATTGTGACATCATCAGGAATAAGATTTTCGTCAATAAGACGGCGAACAAATTCAAATTCTGTATGCGACGCTGCCGGAAAACCTACTTCGATTTCTTTAAAACCGAGCTTTACAAGGAATTTGAAAAATTCGATTTTTTCTTCTGTCGTCATAGGTGAGTAAAGTGCCTGATTACCGTCACGAAGGTCAACACTGCACCAAATCGGAGCATGAGTTATTTCATTGTTCGGCCACTGACGATCCTCAAGCGGAATCGGATGGTACATTTTTTGATATTTTTTATAATTCATAATGAACACTGCCTTTCCGGCGAATACGCCTAAAATAATATATGAAATTTCTAACTAAAAAAGCTGAGCCACAATGTGACCCAGCATAATTTCAATACAGTTCAGTACAGAAAAACAAAACTGAAGACCACATTGTCGATTCAGCTTAGGAGTAGGAGGTTATTCAAATTTGCCTTTGAAAATTTATCCATAATTCCGTACCTCTTTCTATACTATATGGCTATTCTACAATAAAATCAAGGCTTTGTCAATATTTTTTTGAAAATTAATATATAGAATTTATAGGGAGAAATTGCGGATTATATAGTGATTTTTTATACATTAAAGGAATAGACGGAGCATATATTGGACGTAGGGGGATTGATTTATGGATATACTGTCTTTATTGTTCCTTGCTGCTGCACTTGCGATGGATGCATTTTCGGCGGCGGTTACGGACGGAATGATTGTGAAAAAAATACGATTTTATGACGCGATTAAAGTGGGATTGTTTTTTGGTGTGTTTCAGTTTCTGATGCCTTGTATCGGAAATTTGGTGTCGGGGTTTGCGACTGATATTGTGGAACGTTTTGACCATTGGATTGCGTTTGTACTTTTGGGATTTTTGGGACTGCATATGATATGGGAGTCACGCACCGAACAGGAAATACCGAAAAATCCTTTAAAAAATTCATCGCTTTTGCTTGCGGCAATCGCAACAAGTATTGATGCACTTGCGGCGGGGGTTACGCTTGCGGCGGTTGATACGCCGATTTTGTTTTCGTCCGCGGTTATCGGAATTACAGCATTTTTGTTTTCGTTCGGCGGTGTTTTTATCGGTAAGAAGTTTGGAGGTTTTCTCGGCTCAAAGGCAGAATGTATCGGCGGAATTATTCTTATATTAATAGGTGTAAAAACACTTGTCGAGCATTTATATTGACTAAATTTGCAAAGTGGGATATAATGATATTCAGAGCTGTTGAAATTTTGTCGGCAAGCTCAATGATATGTACTTAATATGTATGAAGGGATATTATAATATGGATTTAACTTCACCACGCACGATAAGAAATATTCAGGAACGATTCGGATTTACGTTTAAAAAAGGTCTTGGACAGAATTTCCTGACTGCACGAAACATACTTGAAGAAATAGTTGACGCCGCAGAGATTGAAAGCGGTGTTATAGAGGTCGGACCGGGATTCGGCGTGCTTACGAGCGAGCTTGCGCAAAACAGCGATAAGGTCGTTACGATAGAAATAGACGAACGTTTGATTGATGTGCTTGACTACACACTTGCGGAATATGACAATGTAAAAATCATAAACGAAGATATTTTAAAACTTGATTTAAAAAAAGTTATTGACGATGAATTTAACGGCGAAAAGGTCAGTATAGCGGCAAATTTGCCGTATTACATCACTACACCGATTATCACTAAATTGCTTGAGGAAAAATTACCGATTAAAAATATAGTGGTTATGGTGCAGAAAGAGGTCGCCGAGCGTATGTCGGCAAAGCCGTCAACAAAGGATTACGGTGCGATAACGGTGCTTTGTCAGTATTATACGGAGCCGTCAATCGTGGCAAATGTTCCTGCGTCACTGTTCGTTCCGCCGCCAAAGGTGGACAGTGCGGTGTTAAAATTAAAGGTACTTGATAAACCGTCGGTGGAAGTAAAGGACGAGGGTGTATTTTTCAGAGTGGTGAAAGCGGCATTTTCACAGCGAAGAAAAACTCTTTTAAATTGCCTTTCGGCAAATTTTCCTATTCCGAAAGATGAAATATCAACACTTCTTGAAAGTATAGGAATTGCACCGTCAAGACGCGGTGAAACACTTTCACTTGAAGAATTTGCAAATATCGCCGATACATTATTACAAAAGATAAAATAGGAGGATTTTCAATGGAAATCTTTTCATTTGGTGAACGACTTATGATTTACCGTAAAAGAGCGGGACTTTCCAAAAAAGAACTTGCCAAAAGAGTAGGGATAAGTGTTTCGACACTTACCAAGTATGAAAATGACGAATCACAACCGAATGTCGATATGCTTACCGATTTGGCTATTGCACTTGACATATCTGTTATGAAACTGCTTTCAGGTTTCGGTGATCCGATTCGTGAAAAATACAGACAGGGACTTTTAAATATTTCGCTTGAAAAAATGAATGCTCTGCAAGAAAGGCATTTGCTATAAAAAAATAGGATTGCGATTAATGCAATCCTATTTTTATGTTATGTTTTTTATTTCTTCTTGTTGCCTGCTTTTGCTCGAAGGCTTGTGCTTAGAATTTTCTTTCTCATTCTAAGGTGGTTTGGAGTTACTTCCAACAATTCATCATCAGCGATAAAGTCAAGGCACTGTTCAAGGCTCATTTCTCTCGGAGGAACAAGTCTTAATGCGTCATCAGAACCTGATGAACGGGTATTTGTTGCGTGCTTTTTCTTACATACGTTAACAACAACGTCCTCAAGTCTTGCGTTTTCACCGACAATCATACCTTCGTAAACCTTAACGCCCGCACCTACGAACAAAGTACCTCTTTCCTGTGCGTTGTAAAGACCGTAAGTAATAGTTGTACCGTCCTCCCAAGCGATAAGAGTACCGCGGGTTCTGCCGTTAAAGTCACCTTTGTACGGCTCGTATTTTTCAAGAATACTGTTTATGATACCCGTACCTTTTGTTGCGGTAAGAAGTTCACTTCTGTAACCGATAAGACCTCTTGACGGAATTAAAAATTCAAGTCTTGTATATCCCTGTGCAGTCGGTGCCATATTTGTCATTTCACCTTTACGGTTTATAACACCGTCCATTACAGTACCTGTGTATTCATCCGGAACATCAACTGTAAGTCTTTCGATAGGCTCACATTTAACGCCATCAATTTCTTTATAAATAACAACAGGATTTGAAACCTGGAATTCATAACCCTCACGGCGCATATTTTCGATAAGTACTGAAAGGTGAAGTTCACCACGTCCAGAAACGATAAAGCTTTCTGTCGAATCTGTTTCGTCAACTCTAAGACTTACGTTTGAATCAAGCTCTCTGAATAATCTGTCACGAAGATGACGGGAAGTAACGAATTTACCGTCTTGACCTGCAAACGGACTGTCATTAACGCTGAAAGTCATTGAAAGTACAGGGTCATCGATTTTTACGAACGGAAGTGCTTCGGGATTGTCAACGTCACAAACCGTTTCACCGATATTAATATCAGCGATACCCGAAATTGCGACAACGTCACCGGCACCGACTTCGTCTGTAGGAACTTTTTTAAGTCCTTCAAAAGTAAATAGCTTTGTAGCTTTTCCTCTTGTTACTTTACCGTCATGACGGCAGATCGAAAGCGGCATATTAACCTTTATACTGCCTCTTTCGATTTTACCTACTGCGATACGGCCTGTATAATCATCATAGTCAATGTTTGAAACAAGCATTTGGAACGGTGCGTCGTCCTCGCATTTAGGGCAAGGAATTGAATTTACGATAAGTTCAAACAATTCTGTAAGGTCATTGTTCGGTTGTTCCGGATTGTATTCTGCGGTTGCCCAACCGTCACGTCCCGACGCATATATAACAGGAGTGTCAAGCTGTTCTTCTGTTGCACCCAAATCGATAAACAGGTCAAGCACTTCATCAACAACTTCGTAAGGTCTTGCGTTCGGTCTGTCAACCTTGTTTACAACGATAACAGGCTTTAGGTCAAGTGCCAATGCCTTTGACAATACGAAACGTGTCTGTGGCATACAACCCTCAAATGCGTCAACAAGTAAAAGTACGCCGTCAACCATTTCAAGACCGCGTTCAACTTCACCGCCGAAATCGGCGTGTCCCGGTGTATCGATAATATTTATTTTAACACCCTTGTAGTAAAGAGAAGTATTCTTTGCAAGGATTGTGATACCTCTTTCTCTTTCAAGGTCGTTTGAGTCCATAACTCTTTCGTCCACTTGTTCGTTTTCACGAAATGTACCGCTCTGTGCAAGCATTGCGTCAACAAGCGTTGTCTTACCGTGGTCAACGTGGGCGATAATTGCAATATTTCTTATATTTTCACGTTTTATCATAATTAATCTCCTAATCTCCTCATTTTATTACTCTAACCTCTTTATTATATACCCGTTTTGCAATTATTACAATATTTTTGCCGAAAAAACAGAATAATGTACAAAACCGACCTTGCATAAACACTGTTTAAATGTTATAATAACAAGTGATTTAATAAATGAGGAGTAAAGATAATGGATTTTAAAGAACATATAATTGAAAAAATTGTTGATATAACAGGACTTGAAAGAGAAGTTGTGGAAAAATCCGTCGAAGTTCCGCCTGATGAAAAAATGGGCGACATCGCATTTCCGTGCTTTCCGCTTGCAAAGGTTATGAGAAAAGCACCTCCTATTATTGCGCAGGAGCTTGCCGAAAAAATGTCGGGTGACGATATGATTGAAAAAGCACAGGCTGCCGGCGGTTATTTAAACTTCTTTTTAAACCGTGAAAAGTTTATTTCCGAAACAGTTTCTTCTGCACTTGACGCAGGCGAGGGTTGGGGCAAGTCGGATATGGGTAAGGGCAAGACTGTACTTGTCGAATATTCGTCACCGAATATCGCAAAACCGTTCCATATCGGTCATCTTTTCTCAACGGCTGTCGGAAATTCACTTTCAAAGATTTACAAGCACCTTGGATATGACGTTCAGTCGCTTAATCACCTTGGCGACTGGGGTACGCAGTTCGGTAAGCTTATATGTGCTTACAAGAGATGGGGTGTTAAAGAGGTTATCGAAAAAGACCCTATAAACGAGCTTTTAAAGATATATGTAAAATTCCACGAAGAAGCTGAAAAGCACCCTGAACTTGACGACGAAGCAAGAGGATATTTCAAAAAGCTTGAGGACGGTGACGAGGAAACAACGGCTCTGTGGACATATTTCAGAGATATAAGCCTTGTTGAATTCAAGCGAGTATATGATATGCTTGGCGTTAAGTTTGATTCATATAACGGCGAAGCGTTCTATTCGGATAAAATGGACGAAGTTGTCGATATACTTCGTGACAAAGGATTGCTTACTGAAAGTGACGGCGCACAGGTTGTTGACTTGTCAGAGCTTAACATACCGCCTTGTATCGTACTTAAATCGGACGGCGCGACAATTTATGCAACACGTGATATTGCGGCGGCTCTATACCGTCACAGAACATATGATTTCTATAAAAATATATACGTTGTCGGTATTCCGCAGTCACTTCACTTTAAGCAGATATTTGCCGTAATGAAAAAAGCAGGCTGGGATTGGGCAGATGATTGTGTTCACGTTGGTTTCGGTCTTGTAAAACTTCCGGGTAAGAATATGTCAACACGTCACGGTGACGTTGTATTCCTTGAGGACGTTTTAAATGAATCAATCGAAAAAACTAAGGAAATTATCGAGAAAAACGGCTCAAATGTTGAGGATATCGAGGACGCGTCAAAGAAAATCGGTATCGGCGCAATACTTTATACATTCCTTAAAAATTCGCGTGAAAAGGATATTATATTCAGTTGGGATACTATGCTTGACTTTGAGGGTGAGTCTGCTCCGTATTGTCAGTACGGTTATGCACGAGGCAGAAGTATTTTGAGAAAAGCAGAGGGTATTGATTACTCAAACGCAGACTTCTCAAAAGCGGCATCCGATGAGGCATATTCACTTGTAAAGCAAATTAACGGATTCAGTGACGCGGTAAAAGATGCGGCAGATAAGAACGAGCCGTTCTATATAAACAGATACGTTACAAATCTTACAAAATCATTCAACAAGTTCTATAACACAAATCCTATTATGAAAGACGATGTGGATGAAGAAACAAAGAAAGCACGTCTTGCAATAGTTGACGCAACAACAAAGGTTATAAAGACAGCATTGGGATTGCTTGGAATTGAAACTGTTGAAAGTATGTAATTTATAAAAGGGTGTTGTATGTGCAATGATATATTCGCAAAATATAAATAAAGTGTGTGCCGTCTGTCAGATGGCACATAAAAAAAGCGAAGATGAAATGTATTGTGATATAAAAAAACAAGCGGTGTCCGTTACCGATACCGCTTGTGATAAATTCAAATACGATATTTTAAAACGTCATGTAAGACGTATGCGTAAATTGAAAACGAATTTTAATCCTGAGGATTTTTCACTGTAACAGTGCTTGACATGACATTTGTTAAGTGTTATAATTCAAATAGAGAGTAGGAGCAGTAAAACGATTGTTTCTACTCATGTAGTTTGGTTTTAGTAGAAGAAATCTACATTCAACCGCCCTATGCCAGTAGGGCGGTTATTTCTTTATTACCCATACAATAAGCAAAATCAACAATAATTGTACCGTTGTTTCACTCATAGCTGAATCCTTTCCGAAACAACCGCCTACCGCTCAAACTCAATATCCGAGCCGTTAGGCTGTTTATAATATATCATATTTTGCGGTTATGTGCAAGCAAACCGCTTTTTTTAAAATTCTTTTCCGTTTAAAATTTCAACGTAATCTTTATAATTTTCCTCCAAAAGTTTTGGGGTATCAAGTCCGTAAGGACATTTTGATTTACATTGATTACAGTGCAGACAATTTTCTATCTTTTTCATTTTAGCCTGAACAGCCGGAGTAAGCTGAAGTTCGGACGGTGAACGTCTTAGAAGAAGTGACATTCTTGCACAGTTATTTATTTCAATACCGACAGGACAAGGCATACAATATCCGCAACCTCGACAAAATTCGCCTGCAAGCATTTTTCTGTCATTATCAATAAGTTCCTTAATTTCACCTGTTACAGACGGTGGGTTTGTGTTGTAGCTCAAAAATTCGTTAAGCTCACTCATACGCTGAACACCCCAAATAGGAAGTACGTTATCATATTGTGCCATAAACGCATAAGCGGCGGCGGAATTTGTTATAAGACCGCCCGAAAGTCCTTTCATTGCTATAAAACCGAGATTATTCTTTTTACAGTTTTCAACTATCGCAATATCTTTGTCTGTTGCAAGATAGCAGAACGGGAACTGAATTGTGTCGTAAAGTCCGGAGTCGATAGCCTCTTGTGCGACTGCAAGACGGTGATTTGTAAGACCGATAAAACGAATTTTTCCTTGTGCTTTTGCCTCAAGCATTGCCTCATAAAGTCCTGTACCGTCATTCGGTTTCGGACAGAATGACGGATTGTGGAATTGGTAAATATCTATGTAATCCGTTTTCATATTGTTAAGACTTGTATTTAGGTCTTTCCAAAAATCATCGGCATTTTGTGCGGCGGTTTTTGTGGCAATGTATATTTTGTCACGAACGTCCGACAGCGCATAACCGATTTTTTCTTCACTGTCTGTGTAAAAACGTGCGGTGTCAAAAAAATTAATTCCGCTGTTATACGCATGAAGAAGTATTTCTTTTGCGGAATCAAAGCTTATACGTTGTATCGGCAATGCACCGAATCCGTTCTTACAGACTTTAATTTCTGTCCTTCCTAAAGTTACATAATCCATATGTTTTCGCCTCTTTAAATCAAGTTTTCTTAAATTATATCATATAGATTTACCACATTCAACATAAAAAGCAATCTTTGCAATATAAAAGACAATTATTGAATAACAAAAATGTGTGTGATGTGGTAAAATAGAAATAACATTATAATGGAGGAATTTTGTTTATGAAAGAGGGTAAAGTTTTCTGTTTTCATCACGGCTGGCATTTCCTGCTTGCGGATGAGTTTCCTATGCAAAAAGCACTTGAAAAGCATAAGGATAAAAACGGACGCTGTTTTTATGAACTTGATTATATAGAAGAAAATTGGGAGAGAGTAACGCTTCCGCATACGTTTAACGACATTGATTTATTTCGTGACAGAATAAAGGACGCCGGCAGCGGTCAAAAACGTACTGCGGCATTTTACAGAAATTATTTGACCGTTCCGAAAGAATGTTGCGGTCAAAAGGTACTTATCGAATTTGAGGGAATACGTCAGACGTGCTATTTGTACGTAAACGGTAAAATGGTCGGATATGTAGAAAATGGTGTTGCGCCGTTTGGGTTTAATTTGACTCCGTTTATTGATTATGATAAACCGAATTTAATCGCTGTTGCGACTGACAACACTGCCACGCGTGAAACGGATTTTTGTATTGCAGAAACACCGAACAAGCCTGACGTTATACCCGGTTCGTACTTGTTTCCGCAGGACAAAGAGGTTGATAAAGCGTGTGAGGGTGTGGGATATTTCTGGAATTGCAATGACTTCAATCCGTCTGTCGGCGGTATAACAAGACCTGTAAAAATTCATTTTAAACCAAAGGTGCATTTGACTTTGCCGCTTTACAGCAATCTTATGACAAAGGGTACATATATTTACGGCAGTGATTTTGATATACAAAACGGTACGTCGAAAATAAATGTTGAGTCGGAAATCAGAAACGAAAGCGGAAAAGATGTTAAGGCATATATTGAGATAATCGTAAAAAATATTGACGGCGAAGAAGTAACGCGTTTTAAATCGGACGAATGTGTTGTAAATTCAACAAGTGCTAAAATACCGCCATTGTCAATAACGCCGACAGACGCATATATTGCGGAGATTTTGCCTGACGGGAGAAAGCACTATACGGCGGTTAATGATGAAAGCAAACTCGGCGAAACGGTTACAAAGTCGTTTAACGTAACGAAAGTAAGCGCCGTTTCGGATACAACAAAGCTGAATTTTTGGAGCATATCCAATCCGTTTTTGTACAGAGCGGAAGTAAGACTTTTTGCGGACGGCGAATTGTGCGACAGTGAAGTTATCGAAACGGGTTTCAGAAAGGTCGGTTACGACAAGGATAGGGGCGTGCTTTTGAATGATGTTCCTGTTTGGCTTAGGGGTTACGCACAAAGGGCAACGAATGAATGGGCGGCAATCGGCATTGCACCCGAATGGCTGAAAGACGTTGACGCAATGCTTATAAAAGAAAGTAATGCAAATCATATTCGCTTTATGCACGTTGCAGGCTCAAAAGCAGATGTTCGTTCGTTTGACCGTCACGGTATTGTTTGCACACAACCGGCAGGCGACAAGGAACGTGAGAATTTCGGCAGACAGTGGAAACAAAGAGTTGAACTTATGCGTGATGTGATAATTGCGTTTAGAAACAGTCCGTCAATTTTGTTTTGGGAGGCGGGCAACAATTCGATAAATAAAGAGCATATGGCTGAAATGCGTGCGATTAAAGAAAAACTTGACCCAAGCGGCGGAAGATTTATGGGTTGCCGTACATTGAATACAGAGGACGTTATAGAAGAATCCGAATTTGTCGGAACTATGCTTAACCGCCATGCCGCAAGATTTACCGCCGAGCATGGACCGATTATGGAAACTGAATATTTGCGTGAAGAAGCACCGAGAAGAATATGGGACGATTTTTCACCGCCTGATTTTGATTATAAGACAAAGTGGGGCGGAAAGGGCGGCCGTAAGCAGGTCGGTATTGATTTTTACGATATGACGTCGGAGGACTTGGCACTTGCTTCGGCTAAAGGCTATGGCGAATTTTTCAATGACAGAATAGGCGGTGCGTCGAAAAAGGATTATTACAGCGGTTGTGCGGCTTTGTGCTGGACAGATTCGGCACAACACGGCAGACAGGCGTACAGTGAAAACGCAAGAATGAGTGGAAGAGTTGACGCAGTGCGTAATAAAAAGCAGAGTTTCGACGTGTTCCGCGTTATGCAGTCACCGAAAAGTGCGGTTAAAATTTTCGGTCACCGGAATTATCCTAAAGCTGACGGTGACAATTACAAATACAATGTGAAAAAGTTCAACGGCACATATTGGGAAGAAACAGGCGAAACGGATTTTCGTGACGCACATAATAAGACGGTGTATGTAATCGGCAGTTATGATATTGCGAAAATTGTTTTAAAAGTCAACGGCAGAAAAGTCGGGGTGTGCGATAAACCGATTTACACATTTGTGTTCCCGTTTCCGAATATCGACATAACCGAAAGCGGTGAGATAACCGCATACGGATATGACTGCGGCGGCAATCTTGTTGCAAATGACACGATTAAAACAGTCGGTGAACCGTCACAAATTCACTTAACACTTCACACCGATACAAACGGACTTAAAGCTGACGGCAATGACGTTGCATACGTTGATATTGAAGTAACCGATGAAAACGGCGATATTTGTCCGTTGTGTTATGATAAAATTGACTTTGAATTCAGCGGTGACGGTGTATTCTTGGGCGGATATAACAGCGGTAAATTTGATTTTGAAGATAAGCACGAGAGTGTTATACATAAAAATTACGTCTATGCCGAGTGCGGTACGAACAGAGTGTTTATGCGTTCGACAGAAAATGTCGGAAAGCTAAAGCTAAAAGCGAATATGAACGGCATAACGGCGGAAATCGAATTTGAAAGCGTTGAAACTAAAAATGATACTCTTACGGAATGTACGTTTGACGGAATATACGAAGATTGCAAAAATGACGCAGACAGAGCGGAATTTGAGGCGATAGAACAAATCGATAACATTAAGTATGTTCCCGAATCCGAGCCTTACTGCAAAATACTTGTGAACGGTCAAGAGCCGGATACAATGGGAGTAAGGAGCCTGAATAAAAACGGTCGTATATGGGGTGCGGTGATTTGTATTCTTGAGCGACTTAAAACCGAGTGGAGCGAACATTTTGATTTTGAATATAATTCGGACGAAAAAATACTTACACTGAAAAGCGGTGAATATGTCGTTACGGCAGAGTGCGGACGTACTCATTTACTTGTAAACGGAAATGAAAATCTTATGGACGGTGAGCCGTATATTTCGGACAGCGGACAATTCGTTATGGAAGTCAGCGCGATAGCGTCATATATTGACGGCGTAAGTGCGTGGTATGACGATAAAGTAGAAGTTTTCAGAATAGAAACCAAACAATAAAAGACTGTCGGCAAAAAATCGCCGACAGTCTTTTTTAATCATTATCATTATTGTTATTCTTCTTTAATTTTCTGCGGCCGTCTATAACGACCAAAAGCAGAAATATTACAATAAGAACAGTCAATACAATAGCTTTTGCAGACATAATTTATTCTCCTTATTTACAGAAAACGTGTTTTCCGATAGTTTTAATAATAGGTCTTGTACGGATCCATGAACTTGTTGCTGTGGATGGGTTGTAGTAATATATTGCACCGCCTGTCGGATCCCAGCCGTTCAAAGCGTCACGTGCGGCATTATAGCAAGATGATTGTATCGCTTTGTTAATCTGTCCGTCATCAACGGCGGTAAATGCACCGGGTTGATATACAACTCCTGCGATTGTGTTCGGAAACGAGGAATGACGTACGCGGTTTAAAACAACAGCACCTACTGCCACTTGCCCCTCATAGCTTTCACCTCTTGCTTCACCGTTTATAACCATTGCAAGAAGTGTTGTATCATTAGAATATGAACTTGATGATGAGCCTGTCGGCAAACCTATTTTTGAAAGTGTTGCGGGACCTGCGATACCGTCGGCGGTAAGACCGTTCTTACGCTGAAATTCTTTCACCGCATTGGCGGTACGCCAACCGTATATTCCGTCAACACTTCCGTTGTAATATCCCCAAGACTTAAGCCTTGTTTGAATATTTGTTACTTCCTGACCTTGCGAGCCTATCTTTGACAATGCGAAAACGGTACTTTCGCAAAACACACAACATATTACTGTTGACAATAAAATTACCGATATTCGTTTAGATATATGTTTCATAAGAAATCCTTTCTTTCTTGATGTAATATATATCTATTTTTAACGGATATTTTGTTTTTAATACGCAATTATAGGTAATTTTATTTGAACGTGAATTGCAAGCGTCAAAGCACATATTTGCTCAGCACCGTTATTCGCCAATTCTCTTGCACAAGACTGAGCGGTGTTTCCTGTGGTGTAAATATCGTCAAAAAGCAATATTTTCTTACCGTCACATTTTTCTGTGCATTTGAATGCACTCTGAACATTTGTAACACGTTCCGTTCGTACAAGTGAACTTTGCTTTTTAGTTGCTTTTGTGCGGATAAGCAAATCTGTACGCATAGGTATTTTTAAATACTCCGCAACTTCTTTTGCTATAAGTTCGGATTGATTGTAACCGCGTTCCTTTAAACGTTTCTTGTGCAGAGGAACCGGAACGATATAATCAAATGTATCCCATATATCATATGAATCAAGATAATTTTTCATCATATCGGCAAGCAATTTTGCATAGGCTTTGCAATTTGAGAATTTTAAATCAAGTATAACTTTACGCATACTTTTTGTGTATTCAAAGGGTGACATTGTGAAAGCGATATGTTCCGTACCTTGATAAGGTGAGGCGTATGCCGTTTTGTCAAGATTTTCAAAACAGTGACGGCATATGCCGATTTTACCGTTTATAAGGTGAGCGGTGTCGCTCTCTTTTCGTTCGTCACAAAATACACAAATATACTTACTCATATTACCACTTTTTCTTCGGACATTTGCCGTCCGATAATCTCGCTCTTACCTGCATAACACAGCCGCATACACCGCACGTTGAGCCGTACATAAAATCATCGCAGATTTGACAAATATCAAATCTGTTTTCATATACATCACTGCTTACAAGCCGTACACTTTTCATTGAAGTGACTTGCTCAACCATTTTTTGAATATCGTCTTCGGAAAGAACGGTTTTTAATCCGCACCGTTTACATTTTGCCATTACTTTAATGTTATTACACAAGCACTCATTTTAGGCAGCTTGAATGAAAGTTTACCGTTTTCAAGTGATACGTCAAACTTTTTCGGCTCAACTGTGTTCGGTGCGTCAAATGTGTTGCAGTCGTTCATATGCTCCGATACAAGAATTTCTCCGTTGGCAACAGAAAATTCACCGTCACGCAAATCAAGCTCCATATCTTCGTCACTGTCAAGACTTGTGTTGCAGATTGAAACAGTCATTTCACCGTTTTTCTTTGAAGCGGAAATGCTGATTTTAGGGAACTTCAAGCCGTTGATTTCCTGTTCTTCGCAGTCATAGTCAACGTCAACTCTTTCGCCGTCCATATGACCTTTCATCATTCTGAACAAGTGATATGTAGGTGTAAGCACCATTTTTTCACCGTCCGTAAGAATCATTGCCTGAAGTACGTTCACCATCTGTGCAATGTTAGCCATCTTAACACGGTCGTTGTGCTTGTGGAAAATGTGAAGTATAAGCATACCGCTTATAACGTCACGCATAGTATTCTGCTGATATAAAAATCCCGGATTAGTTCCGATTTCAACATCAAACCAGTTGCCCCATTCGTCTACGATAAGGTCGATTTTCTTTTCCGGATCGTATCTGTCCATGATTGCAGTATGAACGTTTATAACTTTGTCCATCTTCATAGCGTTAGCCATAAGTTTATACCAACCGTCATTGTCAAATTCGGTTGCACTGCCTTTGTTTTCCCAAGCACTTTCAAAAGTATAGTTGTGCAGAGAAATACCCTCTGTCATATGACGGATATTCTGCATTAATGTTTCCATCCAACGAGTATCGTCAACATTCGGACCACCTGCGATTTTGTAGATTGGCTCATCGCCGTAGTTTCTTATAAATGTTGCATATCTCTTGTATAGGTCGGCGTAATATTCGGGACGCATATTACCGCCGCAACCCCAGTTTTCATTGCCGACACCGAAGAATTTTAACTTCCAAGGCTTTTCGCGGCCGTTTTTACGGCGTTCGTTTGCAAGCGGTGAATCACCGTCAAATGTCATATATTCAACCCAGTCACGCATTTCCTGTACAGTACCGCTGCCGACATTTCCGCATATGTACGGCTCTGTTCCGAGCTGTTCGCAAAGCTCAAAAAATTCGTGTGTACCGAAGTGGTTGTTTTCGACAACACCGCCCCAATTTGTATTTACCATATAAGGACGATGTGATTTTTCGCCGATACCGTCACGCCAGTGATAGTCGTCCGCAAAACAACCGCCCGGCCAACGCAATACCGGTATTTCAAGCTCCTTTAAAGCGTTTACAACATCACAACGCATACCGTTCTTGTTAGGTATGTCCGAATTTTCATCAACATATAATCCTTCATATATACATCTGCCAAGATGTTCGGCAAATTGACCGTAAATATATTTGCTTATCTTTCCTTGATTTCTTGCTGTATTTATTATTGCTTTTGCCATTTCATTTCCTCTCTTTCACATACAAAAAATATCCGTTTTGATTATACTATGACCGAATTTCAAATGCAATATGTTAAAAAAAATACTCTGATATTTAATGTTTTTTTCTGATTTTTAAAGTACTTTTATGAATAAACCTTTCATAACGTCAAGCGATTTTTGATGCAATTCTTCGTCTGCCGCGGCGGTAAGAGATGAGTCGACAATTATTTCGGAATTCGGACAAGCCGATTTTGCCATAACGGCATTTGAAAGTACGCATATGTTGCTCACAAGTCCGCAAAGCTCTATTGTATCGAAGTCTTTGCCTTCAAGATACTTTGCCATTTCAAGCGACGGGAATGTATTTTTTTCAAAACATAGCTTGCCTTTTAAAGCGTCGGCTAATCCGCCGTAAAGCTTGTGACCGACGGTTCCTTTAATGCAATGGGGAACAGGCAGACTTTTACCCTCTGCTGTGGTAAGATAGTCGTCAAAATGAGTGTCTAAAGTATATATTATTTCGTCATTTTGGTATTCGGCGATTTTTTCTAAAATGCCTTTTTCAAGCTTTTTTGCATTGTCAAAACCAAGACTTCCGCATACAAAGTCATTTTGGTAATCTATTACTATAAGTAATCGTTTCATATTCATTCACTCCTTTTTCATTATTATAACTTAAATCAAAGTATATGTAAATAAATTTCACCTTTATTGGTATAAAATCATACTATATATTACGGATATGTAAATCCGAATTTGAAAAAAGGAGTTGTTATAAATGTCAGAATCAAATAAACCGAGCTGCCCTTATCCGAAGTGTGGTTGTGTCGGCTACGGTTATGTTCCTGTGCAGGAAATGGAAGAAGTTTATGATGATTGTACAGGGCTTATGCAAGGTACGATATTCCCTGAACTTGATTTGAATATGTGTGAATACGGTAAGGTTTGTAAACAGTGGGGAGGCGGTATGTGATGGAATGTTCAAGAGTTGAAATGCTGAAAAAAATTCAGTGCAGCAATTTTGCCGCTTATGATATGCTTTTGTATCTTGATACCCATTCGGACGATAAAAAGGCATTCAGAATGTTTCAGGCACTTGTTAAGAAAACAAAGGAATTGAAATGTGAATATGAAGAAAAATTCGGCCCGCTAAACCAGTTTTCAACCGCTATGCAGGATGAGTTTAACTGGCTTGATAATCCGTGGCCGTGGGAAAAGGAGGCTAATAAGTAATGTTTAGTTATAATAAATTTCTCGAATTTCCGGTAAAGGTTTCAAAACCTAATCCACGTCTTGCAAATGTGGTTATAACTCAATACGGCGGTCCAAACGGTGAACTCGGCGCATCACTTAGATATTTGTCGCAAAGATATACTATGCCCGATGAAGTTTCAAAGGGGTTGCTTACAGATATAGGTACGGAGGAGCTTGCTCATTTGGAAATTGTCGGCTCACTCGTTGCACAGCTTTCAAAAAATGCTCCGCCTAAAGAGTGGAGTGAAATGGGCTCGTGGGAGTATTATTCGGATAACGGTGCGTCAGTATTCCCACAAAGTTCGCAAGGATCACCTTTTAACGCCGCAAGCATCGCCGTAACCGGTGATCCGCTTACAAATCTCTATGAAGACTTGGCTGCGGATGGGGCGATTTTGTAAGGTATAAATGCCCTAAAATGGCTTACCTATTCGGTTTTTTGGGTAATATTTTATGAACAAGCCTTTTCCTGTTCCTCTGAAAAAATGGAATTTCATCAGAAATTCCAGAAAATCTCAATTTGCTGTGTGTTTGTTTTCTTATCTCTTTTACCAACTGAAATATGGTCAATCAGAGTTTCAACGGCTTCACGGGTTAAATGCTCCATGTGTCTGTACTGTTCAAGAAGCTCTGTTCGGTTATCACCCTTTTCAAGTTTTTCCTCTACTATTTCAAGTGATTTCTGTGCCTCTGCAAACTGCGTTTCAAGTCTTTTACGCTCTCTTGAAATATCTTTGGTAAACTCGTGATAATCCGCTTCTGTTATCAAGCCCTTTACTTTATCCATATACATATCCCGCATGCCTTTTGTGTAGTCATCAATTTTGTTTTGATACTCCGTCATTTCCTGCACAATTTTTTCTTTCTTATCGGTAAGAGCTGTATTCCATTCAATGTTTCTTGCCACTTCATCAGTGTTAATAAATTCTTCGCTCATTTTATTAAGCTCGTCTAAAATCTTTTGTTCCAGCTTGTCAACATTGATATAAGCGCCGATACAAGCGTCATTGGAAACATGCTGATTGGAACACTTTAAATAGCGGTATTCAATTTTTTTATCGTTCCGGGTAGTCATTGTTTTACCTGAACGCATAGTATATCCGCAGTTAGCACAAACAACTTTTCTTGCGAAAAGTCCGATTTTCCCGGTGGAAAACGGCTTTGCTTTCTGCGCAATCATGGCTTGTACTCTGTCCCAAAGCTCCCGGTCAATTATAGGCTCGTGTGTTCCTCTGACAATGTACCATTCCTCTTTCGGACGCGGCTTGTTTATCTTTGTTTTATAAGAAATACTGCCGTATTTGCCCTGAACCATATTGCCTATGTAAATCTCGTTTGTAAGCATATCGGAAATCGCAAAGTATTTCCAAAGGGTGCTGTTTTTGCGTTTGGGCTGCTGATAACGTAATCCGTGCAGGTGTTTATACTCCGTAGGATTTGGAATACCCCTGTCATTCAACATTCGGGCTATTGCGGTTTTGCCATAGCCCTGTGAGAACAGTGTAAAAACCTCCCGTACAACAGCGGCGGCTTCTTCATCAATAATAAGATGTCCCTTTTGGTCGGGATCCTTTTTATATCCGTACAATGCAAACGCTCCGATATGCAAACCGTTCATGCGCCGATTGGTAAGTACGCTCTTAATATTTTCGGACATATCCTCCAAGTACCACTCGTTGACAAGTCCATTTATCTGCCGCGACTTTTTATTTCCCTTAACGGCGGTGTCCGCATTGTCAACGATACTGACAAAGCGTATACCCCACATGGGGAACAGACCATGAATATATTTTTCGACAAGCTCTAATTCTCTTGTAAATCTCGACTGGGTTTTGCATAATACAATATCAAATTTGTGTGCTTCGGCATCATTTAATAAGCGGTTAAATTCCGGGCGCCGTCTGTCAGCGCCTGCGTAATCGTCATCGCTGTATATATCGTAAATTTCCCAGCCGTGAGTGTCGGCATATTGTGTCAGCATTGATTTTTGATTTTGAATACTTTCGCTGTCGTCAGTTTCAAATTGTTTGTTTCTATCTTCTTCTGATAAGCGGCAATATAAAGCTACTTTCATATGTTTTCATCTCCTATTGAATTTTATTAGATAAAAACAAATCAATAAACCGTTATCTATATTATAGCGCGCGTTTATTGATTTGTCAGCCCGATTGAAATATTTTTTTCAAGCCTGTTTATCATCTCAACCCATTTGGAAACAAATTTATCTTTTGATGGCTCATTGCCGTTGTCTTTAAAATGGTTCTTACATTCTATAATTGTATTTGCTTTTCCCATAAAATCAGTCCTCTCTGTATTAAACTTTATGAAAATATGCTCGTACAATATGCTTATTTGTCCCCGACACCCCATAAGGGCAATCGTCAAACTACCGTAAGCTGTACGGTATCACGGGAGTTGTACCCCTGCATGGTTCTCATGCAGCCGCCCAATGCAGTGACGCGTTCAAGACGGGAGTATCATTATACTTCCCGGCAATCGTGGCCGTATCGGTGGCAATCCGATATTTTATTGATGGTTTTATCGCTCGGCTGTGAGAATTGAAAAGTCCCGATACGGATAAATAAACAAGGATAAAGGTATTTGCTTTTCAAATTCCATAGCGTCATGGCGCACCTCGAAGGTGGCTCCTGCACGGAAAGAACGTATTTGACGAAAGGCATATTAAGTTGTCAAGCTGCAGTGTATTGTCGTTTATGTTAAAACTGCTGCACAGCTAACCTTGATTTATGAGTGCTATCCCATTCAGGATAATAAAATCAAGGTTCGCCGTGTGAAAGGGAAATAATATCCTTTCAATAATCAGCAGAAAAAACAGATGATTTTAAGGGCAGTTTTTAAATATTTTTTAGAATTTTTGAAATTTTCTTTAATCCACGGTCGATGGACTCCTTAACAGATGAAACCGCCACACCCTCAATTCTTGCAATATCGCTTATGCTCATACTCTGAAAAAAGCGCGCGTATATACGTTTTGCCTGCTTTTCCGGCAGCTCATTTATTGCTGTATATAATTCCTCATTGCTGACTTTGCGTTCATATAATTCCTGCGGCGACATCTGTACAAACAGAATATCTTTTTCTATGCCGTCGCCTGCGTCAAGTGAATAGTAGGCTTTATGTACTCTGGTTCTCTCTCTGTATGCGTGTTCGGTGCGGTCGGATTTCTCAATCTGCTCCGCTACTTCGTCCGATACCTCTATGCAGCAATCCTCCGTATAATATAGGGGATATAATTTCCTTAAATTTAATTTTTTCATTTCTGTTCAACCTTTCATAATTTTTTGTAAAATCAGAAAGATTGAACGGGGGAGAACGGCTCTGTGGAACAGGCATTAAAAAAGCATAGCCTCTGAATACGAGGCTATACCTCGCATGGACTATGCTTGCTAACATTAGGTGCATTGACACTGACAGTTCATGTTTTTGCGTGTAGTTTATCTTTTTCAGATCATAGATTTTTTTGACCGATTACCTCCCGGCAGGGGAATACATAAGATTTTCCGACACATAAAAAAGCTCCCGAAACTTCAAAGTTCGGGAGCATGAACACATTGCTAAAAGCTCACCAAACTTTGAGTTTTTTTTATTGGTGAGCTGCTGTATTAAGTTTTATATGATATATTACTTCATCTTCAAAAACACTAATGTATCATTTATTTTCTGACATTAACAAGGTAAAATTGTATTGAGGTGAACTGATAGTGGCAAATAAATATGATACATTAGGACATATAATAAAAGAAGCCCGTTTAAATGCAAAGCTGACACGCGATGAATTTTCCGAGCGGGTAGGAATGTCAGTACGGTACATAGCTTCCATTGAAAACGAGGGCAAAAAACCGAGTTTCAACGCTCTTTGTACAATTATCCGTGCATTAGGGATTGACGCAAATACTATATTTTATCCCGAAAGCAACGATACTTCGCAGGAGAAAAAGCAGCTTGTCCATATGATAGACCTTTGCGATGAGCGCAGCTTCAAAATCATTTCTGCTGCTGTAAGAGCGGCTATCGACAGTCAATAGGAAAATGTGCGCGGTGATTGCCGCGCATTAAATCCATTTAAAGGACGCCCAGTACCTTTAGCAGCCTTACACAATCTTTTGCACCCTGCACATAAAGAAAAGCGCAGTCTTTGTCTGCCACAGCGGAGCTTTTTGCGATATATCGGTTGATTATATCCGCTTCGTCCTCCGGCAGCTTTGCTAAAATTGCGTCCACTTCCTTGCTTAAAGGTGTTAATTCAGCGTTGTAATCCCTGCCTTGTTCGGCAAGTTGCTTTCGTTGCTCCTGCAGAGCGTGTTCCGTTAATTCATCAACAATCATGCTGAATATTTCTTCTTCATTCACAGCTTGTACCTCCTTTCGATTGATTAAATATATTATAACCCTCAATTATTGCCGTATTGCATTTTTACAGCGGTTTTTATGCGGCAAATGTGTTATGTGTCAACGCATTTCTTTTTTTCGCAACAAAAAAACTGACATCATAAAAAGTATAAAATCACTTTATGATGCCAGTTCTCGATTAAATTTATATCCAATTTTGCGAACAGTTAATATGTATTTTGGATTATCAGGGTCGTCCTCTATTTTCTTTCGCAAACGCTGTATATGGGAGTTAATGCTCCTATCATCAGGTATATATTCGCCATTCCATAGCTTTGAGAATATTACATCTCTTGATAGTGTTTGACCTCTATTTACGGCAAGCAGATACAATAGGTCAAATTCCGTTTTTGTAAGCTGTAAAGCGGAATTGTTTTTATATGCCACTCGCTGCATTGTGTCAATAGTCAGACCTGTAAATGTGAGTATATCCCGTGACGGCTTTTTCTGCTCTGAATATGATGTATAGCGTCTGACTAACGCATGAAGCCGTGCTGCGAATGGTAATATCTCACGGGTTTTAATAACATAATCGTCTGCGCCGATATGAAAAGCAGTTATTTCATCTGCACTGTTAGGAGTATCAGACAAAATTAAAACAGGCACTTTGCTTTTGTTTCGGATATTTACCGTAAGAGTAATCCAATCAGTATATGCCTGAATATTTATTGCGATAAGACTATATGAGCCGCCAATAATACGGCTCATATAATCATCAGCGTTTTCAGATTGCTCTATGACTATGCTTTCTGCGGAAAGGTAGGGCGATAGCTTGTCGGATAATATTCTGTTGTTGTCTATGAATAGTATCTTGTTCACATTAACCCGACCTTTCCGATTAGTTTAATTGCCGCTCGCCTTTAACTCTATGCGTTTCTCGTATTCCTTAAATTCAGGCGTATCACGTATGAAATCAAAACAATCCCACTTACGCAGCTTTCTGAGCGTTCTTGCGGATTCAGTGCTGTCGATGTGGCGCACTCTGCCTTTATTGCTGAATGTGAGACGGTCAAAGAAAATTGAAGTATAAGGCAAATTCTTATCACATTCCTCATCAAACCTATCGCCATGCTTTTCGGCAAGATATAAATGTTCCATTGTCTTTTCTTTATCCTGCATTTCAGCATAAACTCGCGCAATATAACGATGGCAGTCAGCAATACGACCATTTATAAGAAGATAATTTTCATCCGGGAATATAATCTTAAAAATATCAATTACTGCTTGATAAATTTCTATTTCCTTTTCTGGTGTAAGGTCTTTTCCCATATTGGTAAATAATCCGCCATCATTAGGTCCTGTACGTCCCATAAATCTTGCAGTCATATCGAGCATTTGCCAAAATGCGTTGCCTTGTATAAATTTGTATTGTTCTTCACCGTCAAGAGCCCATTCAAGTGCGTATTCCCGCGCATATTCTACATATGGAAGCGAGCTTGCATATTTAATCGCATTCTCCTTGTCGCCATGTTTTGCATAAGCACGAGCGAGTGTTTCCGTAGCGCTGCAAACAGTTTCATTGTCGTGACAGGCTTTTATAATCCTATTGCACAATGATACTAATTCATTAAAATCATCATCATTTTTAATACAATAAAACAAACTTCTTGCAAGTCTGTCCATAAAACCATAATTTCTCGGAAACTCTGCAAGAGCTTTGCGCATTAAATTACATCTGCCCCAAACATCACCGTTTCTGCACAGTATACGGTATTCTTCAGCATATGCTTCTTCTCTCTTGGTAGTGTCCGAAATTTCTATTCCAAACAAAATGTCAGCACTTATTTCAAAAACGGATACTAACGTCGGTATAAGCGTAATATCCGGAAGTGCAGTACCATTTTCCCACTTACTCACAGCTTGCGGAGAAATGTTCAGGTATTCAGCAAGACGCTCCTGCGTTATACCGCGCTCTTTTCGCAGCTCCTTAATTTTTAATCCAATGTTCATAACTATTACTCCTTGTAATTTATTTAGCCGCGCTGCTATGATAATATTATAACGGGTTTAAATAATAAATAACATACCAAATATGTATAGTCAAATATCAACCGTCAGTTGAATTTCAATAATTCAACCCACAGTTGCCAACTATCAGCAAATCATTTCACCACGCCGACGATACTGCTGTTCGGAGGCAACACAAATTTATCCTTCAACTGCTCATACACCATACCCAAGCCGCACAGCATAAATTGTGTATAAGCCGCTTTGCCGGCATTATCTCTCATATTCTTTGAAACATAATCATTCGCAAGCTGTTCTGCGCAGACTGCCAAATCGTTAAACATAGCTGCCGCACAATCTGAAGCGGGTTTTAATACTTTTTCAATTTCGTTAAGCTCGTTTTCACTGAGAACAGGAAACAATACCGACGGCTTACCATCTTTTACGCCGACGAAACCTGTTTCAATCAAAGCAAGAACAGATTTACTTTCGAGGTTTACTTCATTTCCGAGCATAATATCATGCAGCGCTTTCAGCTTTGCCTCGGAAAAGGTGTTGATACGCCGCACATCTTTATTGTCATAACAGTAATTAGTGATATACGCCGTGAGTTCGGCATTGTAATTAAAAGCATTTACACAAGCAATCATATATTCCTTCGGCTTTGACGACAGTCCTGCAAGAGTTCCCTGACTACCGTTAGGCAATATCGGCGCTCCGCCGATATATTTCCAGCCTTTTGCGGTCTGTTCCAAAATACCAAATCGCATGGCAAGGAAAAATGCAAGCCATTTCGGGTTTTCAGCTTCAACCGGTAATGAAATATTTTCAATCAATGAATATATTTCATTGGCAGCTTTTTTAACAATCGGTAATGCTGCTTTTTCCAATCGCTCAAAATAATCATCTCCGAAAATGGGCACTGATGTAATGTATTTTCCTTTGTTTTCCGCAAGCAGTTCATGCTTGACAAGCATACTGATTTCGTCCTCCAAATACGGAGTTGACACACCCAATTCCATGCTTAATTCAGATATTGTCATAGGCTGTTTGTATGCTGACAATAATATATTTCCGGGCAATTTTCTTTCACGAAACGGCTTATTCCAATCATAGTCTGAATATGCAAAATAGCCGAGCAGGTTAAACTCATGAGGAGAATAGCTCTTTTCACCGTATGTTCTTTCCATAGTGACACCTTCTTTCAAAATTTTACGAGTTTCATAAAGTATATTACGAACAAGCGAATGAGAAAAACCCGTTTCGGCAGCAATATCAATACACGACTTGCCCTCAATGTAATACTTCACTGTAACAGTTCTGTGTCTTTTTGCTAATAATGATAGTTCACGGCGCAGTAGCATAAGTTCCTCATTTGCAATAATCTCATGTTCGGGATTATTTTCAATGACAGGAATAATTCTATCGTCCAACATATGGTAGTGCGACTTGCTTTTATTTCTAAGATACTTTGAACTTAGATTTTTAGCAACTGCCCACATAAACCCATAGAAAGAATTATCATTCCGTATGCTCGCGGCACGCTCTATAACTTCCGCAATAATATCACCGGCTAAATCTTCTGCGTCCTCTGCACTGTCAGTGCGGGCATAGGCAAATCCGTAAATAGCTTTTAGGCTTTCACATAGCTTTTTTAAAGCTGTTTCCCTGTTCATTCTTAAATCCTCCGTATTGTAAAACGTTTTACATATATATAGTGTCATTATGTCGGAATTTGTTAAGCAAATTTTTGTTAAAAATAAATTTTAATAATTCAACATTCCCGATTGCTGTACCAAGTCGTGTATGTTCTTCTTTAGCGATGAATAATCGTCACCCAAACACGACAGCATATCAAGTGCTTGAGTAACAGAAATAACAAACTGCTTTTTAGCGGCTTCGATATCGTGTAAATATTTTGCCGACAACTCCAGCTTAGTAAAGTATAATTCGGGAATTTTTGAAATATAGCTTTTGCACATTTCCTTATTTCCGGTTTTTAAATAAGTTTGGGCTAAAATACGCAAAACATCATATTTGATTTCATCATCAGATGTATTATTTAACAGTGTTTGTGCAGTATCAATTATTTCGTCCAAATTATCCGACACATACAGCAAATTGTTTAAAAGGACCTCGTTATTTGGATATTTCTCAAGTCCCGCTTTTAATATAGCTGCCGATTTATTCGGATTGTCGTATCTGTATTTATACGCTTCATCAATAACCGCCATAATCTCACTTTCAATTTTGGTTTTGTCAAAATCAAAAAGTTCATCAATAGAAATATTAAAAAATACTGCCAATGACGGTATTATTGTAATATCGGGATAAGCCGTTCCATTCTCCCATTTACTTACCGCCTGCGGAGTAACATTAAAATGTTCCGCAAACTTTTCTTGTGATAGGTTTTGTGCTTTCCGAAGATTTTTTATTTTTTTACCGATACTCATAATAAGTGCTCCTTAATTTGATTTAACATGTCTGTTATGATTATATTATAAATGATACATTGGCGACAAATCATATTAAATTAGTTGTTGAAACTTCAACTATCGGTTGAAGTAAACGATAATTTCCTTGGCTTCTTGATTAAATGAAGATACAATGTTTTATCTGACAATGACTGTAGTTTCTATTTATTTGTCAATATTCTTGCAAAGCTATATCCTTTTTTATAAAATCCTTGTTTCTCATAAAATCGGTGCGCAGATGTTCTTTGTAATCCGCTGTTTACGGCAATAATTGCAGTTTGATTTTCAGTACCATAATTCTCTGCTGTTTGTAATAATTTTTTGCCAATGCCTTGCCTTTGGTAATCTTTTTTTACGGCTAATGCAATAATCCGCATTACTTTACCTGAAAATTCAAAGGCAAGACCTATATGTAGTCCTATAAATGCAATAACCTTATTATCGTTTTCTGCCACGAAAATACAGTAATTTTTATCTTTCTGCATTTGATTTATTCTTATAGCTAAATCATTCTCCGTGACACAATATCCCAGCTCGTAATTTATCAATTCACAAATTCCTGAAATATCTGCTTGTTTAAATCTTCGGAAAGTCATATTTACCGGACTTCCTTTCTCATATTTTCCTCAAATTCAGCATTGTAACCCAATGGGGAATATCAAAGTTATCGGGCGTTGTTTCAAGATATGCCATATGCTCATTTTCCCACGCTGCAATTTTTTCTGGATTTAGCGAGGAAGCGCCTATGCCGCGGCAGGCTTTCATTCTGCCGTTCCAGCTTTCACGAGTGAATTTCACATCAACCTCATATCCAAAGTGATTTTCAACAACAAACATACCCTTACACCAATCAGGTGTTTTGCTATTTATTTTCTTATTGGGGTTATAATGAACACCGTTCCAATCGGGATTGTATTTTAATATAAGTTCCTCACTTTTTGCAGCAATTTCACTTTCAAAGGGAAGATATGCCATAAACAGAATACAAAAATGTCCGTTCGGTTTCAATACATTGTAAATTTTCGGCAGTGCAATTTCTTTGTTAAAATACATAAAGCACTGACAGGCTGTTACAACATCAAAGGTATTATCTGAAAAATCAATAGTTTCTGCGGAAGCAACCACATATTTTATATCCATGCCGTTATCTGCCGATAACTGACGTGCATATGCAATCTGATTTTCAGATATATCTGCACCTGTAAATTCTGCGCCGTATTTATACATATTTCTCGGCAGAACACCTGTTCCCGTACCTAAATCGAGAACTTTCTGACCTTTAGTACATAAGCCTAAATCCATTATTCTCTTGTAAAATTCATCAGGATAAATGTCTCTATATCTTGCATAGTCGCTTGAAGTCTTACCCCAGTCAAATGTTTTTCCGTTGTCAATACTTTTTAATGACGGCATGGTCTCCCCCTTCTTTTGCTCTTTCAAACGCAGTTCCAATTCTTTAAACTCCGGTATATCACGCATTGCGTCAAAACATTCATCTTGAAGCTGAGTATGCAGTTGATTGCAATTCGTGCCCTGCCAATGCTTTAAGGCGTCTTGTGGATTTGACGTGATTTTATTCAAAAACAATGACGTATAATTTCTTTCCTTATTTTCTTTGATGAACCTATCCATTTCAGCGGCGGCCCTTTCCGCAATAAGAAGATTTTTTATTGCACTGTCGGTATCACCAATAAGGCAGTAATGCTTTGCAATCCAACTATAATGCCAATAAAATTTTCCGTTCAACATCAAATAATTACCGTCGTAGGCGATAGTTTCATATATTGTATTTGCCGCTTTGTACATTCGTATTTTTTCTTCGTTCGATAGCTGTTTTCCCATACCACGGCCGTCACTTGCAAGATATGTTATAAATTTTCCTGCATTATATGATAAGAAAAATATATTTTTCTGTAATTGTTCAATTCGTTCTTCGCCTGTTAAAATTTCACCGAGGAAAAATTCTCTCGACGAAGCGATTGACGGTATTTCATAGGCGTATTTAAGAGCCGTTTTGCGCTGACCGATGCCTTTATATGTTCGAGCTATGGTTTGCAAGGCAGAAAAACGAATACTGTCGGTTTTGCAGTCCTCTAAAATTCTGTCGCACAGCATAATGATTTCTGTTGCATACAAGTCAATATTGCCGCAGCGATATAAAGAACGCGCAAGGTAATTCATAAATTTATAATTTCTCGGATATTCCTCAAGCGCACGGCGCATAAGCTCAACACGTCCTTTGTTGTCGCCATTGCTGCATAAAGCTGTGTATTCCGTTTCATATGCAGATACTTTTTCATCATTGGTATGTTTATCAATATCATATAATTCATCTATACTTACATTAAAAATGTTTGCAATAGCAGGCAATAGGGAAATGCTCGGCAATGATGTTCCATTTTCCCACTTTGAAATGGTTTGATATGTAATACCCAGATATTCCGCAAGTTTTTCTTGTGTAATATTTTTTCGCTTACGCAATTCTTTGATGTTTGCTCCTATATGAATTTTCATCAATCTCACCTCGTCTTAGGTCAATTATTTTTAATTATATCACAGTTTTAAAATTATGTGTACAACGCTATCGTATAGTCGTACTAACGCAATAGTTGAGTTATAATTATTATATCGCCTGTATGATTATGAAGTCAATGCGTATACTTGGTTTTCGTGAAAATGGCTGGGCTCATATTGATTTTTTGTGCAGTATGTGCTATAATATGTTTGTATAGTTGTTAAATAACTGAATAATGTTATTCGTTTTTTATTTGTATGTTAAAGCTGTTGCACTCTAAAAATGCAACGGCTTTTTCGTATTCTGAATATTTCAGAACGAGTAAGCTGTATGTAGGCATTTAGGGGATTTTCAGTAGAATAACAAGCACAGCAAATGTGTACACACTTTGCGATTTTTGCCTGTTGTATGCTCTACATAAATGCAAAAATATTTTTGGGATAATCCCAAACCCTTATAATAAAAAAACGGAGGTTAAAAATGACAAACAGAAAAAGAAATATTCAGATGAAATTTGATGTTACGGAAGAAGAACGGGAGCTAATCAGAAAGAAAATGGCGCAGCTACCCACAAAGCAAATCGGGGCGTATCTGCGGAAAATGGCGATTGACGGATATATAATTTATACCGACACGTCCAACATCAAGGAATTTACAAAGGAGCTGCAAGCTATCGGCAGGAATGTTCATCAGATTACAAAGCGCGCAAATTTTACGGAAAATGTTTACAAGGAGGATATTGAAGAAGTAAAGGAAAGGCTTGATGAGATATGGCAATTACAAAGACGCATCCTATTAAGTCTACACTAAGAAAAGCGCTTGACTACATTCTTAATTCCGAAAAGACGGACGAAACGCTGCTTGTATCATCATTTGCCTGTTCTTCCGAAACTGCCGATATTGAGTTTGAGTGGACGCGTGAACAATCGAACGAAAGAGGAACGCATTTAGCGCGACACCTGATACAGTCCTTTAAACCGGGTGAAGCGACGCCGGAACAGGCGCACGAAATTGGAATGAAATTGGCGGAAGAAATTTTAGGCGGCAAGTATGAGTTTGTTCTAAGCACGCATACAGACAAGGGACACGTTCATAATCACCTGATTTTTAATGCAGTCAATTTTGTGGATTACAAAAAGTATCATTCCAATAAACGTACATATCATTTCATCAGACGGACAAGTGACAGGATATGCATAGAGTACGGATTGTCGGTTATAGAGCCGAACAGGAATAAGGGCAAAAGCTATATTGAATATGCCGCAGACAAAGGGGGAGGAAGCTGGAAATCACAGCTACGGCAAACGCTGGATAAAGCAATCAGGCGTTCCCGTGATTTTGATGATTTTATTCTTCATATGGAGATTGCCGGATATACAGTCAAGCGGCAGAATAAAAATATTTCATTCTGCAACAGTGAGAGGGAAAAGTTTATGCGTTCCAAAACGTTGGGTGAAAATTACACTGTTGAGGCAATAAAAAGGCGCATTGCTGAACAGCGGAGCAAACCGAAAATCGGGCGTAAAGGTATTAGTCTGCTTATTGATATTCAGAACAGCATTAAGGCGCAGGAGAGCAAGGGCTATGAACACTGGGCGAAAATCAATAATCTTAAACAGGCTTCAAAGACAATAAACTTCCTGACCGAACACGGTATTACTACCTATGATGAATTGGAAAACAAGATTGCAGAAATACAGAACAGCTTTGACGATACCGCCGCCAAGTTGAAAACGGCTGAAAAACAATTAAGCGATGTGAGTATTCTGCGAAAGCACCTCCGCACATATCAAACGCTGCGTCCCGTGTATGCGGAATATAAAAAAGCAAAGAACAAACCGGAATTTGAAAGCAGCACCGGCGCGAGCTGACATTATACAATGCTTCACGCAAATATTTATCCGACGTTCAGAACGGCGGCAAGCTGCCATCACTGGAAAAGGTGAATACCGATTTTACGGAGTTGTCCGACAAAAAGCGGAGCTTGTATGAAAAATATAAGAAAGAGAGAAAGGCTCTTTCGGAAATAGATATTATAAAGAAGAATGTCGATACAATTCTGAATATACCGCAGCAGCCTGAACCCGAACAATCACAGCAAATAGAATGATTTAGGCACATTGTATAGCTCGGTGGTTAAATAATCGGCGCTTTTCCGGCTGGGCGCAGTCCGTAATCCGTGATAAAATTATTATAGAAAATAATTTGAACGGAGGAAACGAAAATGAAAAAATCAAAACTTATCACACTTATTTTAACTGCTGCGCTGTCAGCGTCAATCACCGTTCCGGTGTTCGCTGCACCAATTCCACGCGAAAGCACACCGCTTAATGCAACGGAGCAGCAAGTACATATTACGGAAAATATTATAAGTGATATTCTTGACGAGGTGCAAGCTGGAAATCTCGGTTACACATTGGCGGCTGGGTATGCGAATACAAGGATACGAAAAACTGTAATTGCAGGTCAGACAGATGGCAACGGTTACGGAATATTATCACCTATTGCGCAGAACGCAATCCGTAGTATGATAGATGTTCAGTTACGACCTGAGGCATATGCGCAAGCGGGGGAAGAATTAAAGGCATTGCTTGCCGACCTTATTACAGATGTTGAGAACGGAAAGGATTATGAGGAAGCTTGGAAAGAGGCATACATACAGATTTACAAATCAAAGGACGCTAAATTCAATCCCGACGACTACGCCGATGTTGACTTTTGTTACTGGCCGGATATTCCCGCCGTTGACAGTGCATACTTCAACAGGGCAAGAAAATTACTCAATGATGCTTACAGTATATATTTGCAGAAATGATAATAAGTGCGGTCGCTATATTTGAGTTGACCGCACTTATATTATGTTAAAATAAAATGATTTCTGTTAAAACAGAGCAAGCCGTCATCTCTCATTTTGCAAAGCTCGTTTGACATGGCGCTTCGGTCAACAGAAAGAAAATCTGCAAGCTGCTGACGGTTAAACGGAATATCAAAAGAGGGACTTCCTGATTTTATTGACTGCTCCGATAAATATGACAGCAGCTTTTCGCGAGTGGTACGCTGCGACATATGCCCTAACTTCTGCGCAAGTATTCTGTTTTTTTCCGCAAGCAGGGCAAAGAAGTTTTGTATAAGCACCGGATAAAATTTGCACTCAGACGGGCTTACAGTAAAAATACGATTAAAATCTAAGAATAATATAACACTGTTTTCTACTGCAACTACGTTATTCAGAATTGCACAGCTTCCGGGTATAGCATATGCTTCACCAAAAACCTCTCCTTTAAAAACCTTATTTAATATACTCAGATTTCCCCAATAATCCTCGCACTGAATATGCACGCTGCCCTCTAAAAGCAGCGCCACCGATGAAATATGTTCTCCGGCGCGAAAGATATATTCACCCTTGCGGTAGTTCCTTTTTTTCGCAGACAGGCAGAGAAGCACATCTTCAATTTCATGCTCATTTATTCCGGCAAACAGCTTTGACAATTTCAATATATTCAAATATTTTTTCACACTAATCTCCTTTTGTTGTAAATACAACAGACTTGTTTCTTTTATTATATTATACTTATCATGCAAAATCAAGATTATACAAAAATTCAGGAGGATAATATAATGATTAGAAGAATTATTCAAATAGATGAAGAAAAGTGCAATGGCTGCGGAGCTTGTGCGGCTGCCTGCCATGAGGGCGCAATCGGAATGGTTGACGGTAAGGCGAAGCTGCTTCGTGATGATTATTGTGATGGTCTGGGTGATTGTCTGCCGACCTGTCCGACAGGCGCGATAACTTTTGTGGAGCGTGAGGCTGCTGCATATGATGAAGCAGCGGTAAAAGCTAATCAGCAGAAGAAAGCAAATTTGCCATGCGGCTGTCCCGGTTCAAATGTAAAGAAAATACAGCGTAATAGTGTTGTTGACACAAAGATACCCGAAATCAGCAGCAGATTATCACAGTGGCCGGTGCAAATCAAGCTCGCACCGATAAACGCGCCATATTTTGACGGTGCAAACCTGCTTATAGCTGCCGATTGTACAGCATATGCCTATGGAAATTTTCACGAGAAGTTTATAAAAAACCATATTACACTGATTGGCTGTCCGAAGCTCGACAACACTGATTATTCGGAAAAGCTGACAGAAATAATACGCTTAAATGATATAAAGAGTGTGACGGTTGTGCGAATGGAGGTTCCGTGCTGCGGCGGTATTGAGCACGCTGTAAAAACAGCGCTGCAAAACAGCGGTAAATTTATTCCGTGGCAGGTGAAAGTCATTTCAACTGATGGAAATATCAATGATTGATAGTAAAATACAATTTTAAGCAAAAAAACAGAGAGTACAATCATAGCTTTTGCTATAACTGCACTCTCTGTTTCTGCATTAAATTGTAGAAATTTAGACATTGATTTTTGAGGGGAGTAATGAAAGTATATTACTATGCTGTTTTCAAGGGAAAAAACGCTTGATTTTATGCGTTTTTTAAGGTTCTAACTTTCTACACATATGCCGCCTTTTTCTGATATAGTCGGCTTTTTGTCTATTCCATACAATGCGGCGGCACTTATCACAGTATTTCGCTCTGTTCGATTTTGGGGTAAACGGTTTGCCGCATACATCACATTTTTTTGTATTTACGGATTTTATCAACTGAATATATAATTCCTTGTTGTTCGGAAGTACGGCAGTTTTAGACCATTTACATATCAGTGAATATGTAATCATCTGCGGACAGGGACAATCAAGCAGCAGACAATCGCCGTCATCATAATTACAGCACTGATTTTTAATAAGCGCTTTAACTCTGCGGAGCTGGTCGGGCGTCATTCGTATAATATTACTCATAGCTCCTGCTTCGGCGGCGGTTTTTGCGGCTGTGTCTTATCCCTGCCGTCTTTCTCCTTTTGCAGTCTGTTCAGCTTTGCTTTAATTGAGGGTTTTGTGGGTATTGCGGCGATTTTGTCATTTATTTTAACAAACACCTCCGGCTGCTGAAAATGCTTTGAAAACCGTTTTATCTGTTCATCATCAAGACCTGTAATATTTTCACCGCTGATACCGGCTATTACAAAAGGCCCTGCCACTATATCATAGATTTCGCCCTCTGCGTCATATAGAGCGCGGTTTAGTTCCATACGGTTTATTTTACCTTCGTCATTACATATAAGCGCTACCGGCTCCGCAAACGGATATGTAATATCAATCAATCCGCTGACTTCATTTTGCAATGCTTCAAGTCCTTTCGGAATTTCCTTTGTGTACGGCTCCTGCATGGGCTCCACCACAAGCACCGTTATAGTGTCCTTTTCCGGAGGTTCGTTATTTATCTGCTCGTCTATTTGATTATAATTCTGCTCTGTGGACTTCTCGGCTGTTTCAAGGTAATTTTCATTATCCTTGAAAAACTCCGACACTTCAACAAATCCCGCGCTATCACAATAATAGGCTTTATCTTCGCCGTTTTTGTGCAATACCACAATATCCGAAACGGACATACTGCGTCCCTTAAAGTCCTGAGGACGGTCTGTGTTAAATTTTGTAAACAGACTTTCAAGAGTGGTATCGTCCGACAATCCGCAAGTATATGTAAGCTCATAATTGCTTTTGTCTACGTTTAATCCAAATTTTTGAAGCAAGCTGTACGGCACATATCGGTAATCCCTCGTCTGCTCACCGTCTTTTACCTGATAAAGCATATATTTATCCATATGTCAGTCCTCCATATCCTCTGCTGTTACGGTGGGTATAAATTCCGTCTGTTCAAATTCCTCTGCCGTCATACGCTCCAGCTTATTTATGACCGTTTCGGTGATTTCCCTTAGCTCTGCATTTTCAATATACGGAACAGAAAGACGGAGCTGTTTTTCAAGCTCCGCCTTATCAGATGTATTATAGATACAAATTAAATTCATTTCATCAGATGTAAATGTCATAGTGAAATATCCTCCTTTTTCGGTGTTATAGATTTTTTCGGCTCGGATTTACCCTTATTTTCTGCAAGCTGTTTACGGATTGACGGCTTTTTCTCTGAACGCTCCTGAGTTATGGCATTGTATAAATCCATATCGGAATGTGTAAGGCTGTCTGTCATTCCAAAATCAAGCGACATTTCTACGCTGTCTATATGCGACTGCTTTTCTTCGGCACTCATTTTTGAAACGCGTTCTTTAATTCCTGCGGCGTTCAGCTCTGCAATATGATTGTCGATATTTCCGTTCGGCAGCTTTTCATAACTGCGGTGTTCGCCCTCCAGAACAGATTTTAGTTCTTCCGGGTTATTCGGCTTTACCTCGCAGCTTAAAAAATCACCGTATTTTGTGCACGGTTCTTTTGGAAACCATTTACCCGCAGACATATCAACATCGCCGTATTTGTAATGAAGTGTCTGAATATACGCCTGCACCGCTGTTTGTATGACGTGCTTAAAATGCTGCTGGTAATCCAGCTCATAAAGATTTCCCTTTATCTGGCCGTCCTCAATACCTGTCACCTGAACGGCATAGGCAAGAATTTTGTCCTTTGTCTGTTCACCATAGAATTTCCAAGTGTTATATTGTGACGTGTCTTTCATAAACACACCCTTTTCACGGAAACAGTATGTACCTGACGGACGCGACATAAACAGTAAATGCTTATCCTCTGCATTTTTGCTTTGTGCCGCATTTTTCAGATGGTTAACGTCATAAATAAAATCACTTTTATAATGTTCTGTGTTCGTGTTCATAATACGGCGCAGACTGTCAACTATGTCAACATTCTCAAATTTGTTCATAGGCTCAAATCCTCCTTTTTCTTTGAGGGAACGGACTTTTTAGGCTGTTTCTCTGTCTGCTGCTTTGCGTCCTTTAGCGCCTTACGGATTGACGGCTTTTTCTCCGGTGATTTTTCCTTTTTAGCTGCCGCCGCTAAATCCATAATAGAAACAGGCTCGCCGGATTTCGCTTTTTGCTCCAATTCATCAACAGTAGGAGTATCAGCGGATTTGCCTTTCTGTTCAAAGATTGCCGCGCCCTCTGCAGCGTCCTTATCTGACAGCTCTGTAAAACCGTTCTCCACCGTTTCTTTTTCGGGTGCAGACTCTTTTTCTGCAGCAGTCTTTTCGCTTGATAATTCCTTGTCCTTTGCAAGCTCCGCAAAATGTTCATCAATGCTTGATATGATTTCATTTGCTGTTTTCTGAATAGTAGTCAGCGAGGCTTGTAGTTCCGGCAATTCCTTTGTGCTGCTCCAGCCTGCCACATATCCAAATGTATAATCCGATGTGTCAAGTCCATAGTGCATACACACCGTATATGCGATACTTTCGGCTTCAACTTCCTTTGTGTGTCTGTCCTTGCGTTCCTCCGGCGGTAATTCCTTGATTTTCTCCGGGGAAATATCGTGCAGCTTTGCGTGGGCGATTTCGTGTATCAGCGTTTTTAAGGTTTGCAGCTCGCTCATATTTTCCTGTACGGCAATACGCTTTTCCTCGTGGTGGAAATATCCGTTTGCGCCGCTTTCGATATTTTCAAATCCAATCGGTACGGGTGAAACCTTTTCAAGCGCAGCATAAAAATTCTTGTAATTATCAACGCTGCCTTGCAGTTTGTCAACTCCAAGCTGCGGTAAAGGTTCGCCGTCTGTCTGTGAAATGTCAAATACTGTTGTAACCTTATATGCCGGAATTGTAACATCTATTTTCTGCATAATCGGTTTCCCGTCCGCACCGAAAACAGGCTGTTTTGTCTTTTGGTCTAACATCTGCGTTTCCTGCTGTACCTTATACGGAGAGGGTGCAATAATCTTTATGCCTTTTTCACCTTTCTTAACCTGCGCTTAAAATTCTTCTGCCAAGCGCCATATCCCGCAATCATAGAAGCGTCCGGCTTCTGAAATAAAATCAAGAGCGTGTTTCTGAAGCTGTAATGATGAAATTTTGACATTACGGATAAGTATTCCTTAAACTTGTCGCTGGCGAAAAGGTCTTTTACGCCTTGTTCCAGTTTTTCAGTGATTTCCCGCAGCTTCTCTTTTTGTGTTGCCGCTGTTAATTCTATTGGCTTAACGGCGGCGCCTTTCGGCGGCTCCGCTGTAACAACCGCAGTCTGACGCGTACTGATTGCGTCCGCGTCAATGTTTGTATTTTGTTTGTCTGCCATTAAATCAACCTCCTTTTTGGTTATAATATTTTCTAACGGCTGCTCCCACGTTTTTCCGAAACCGCGCACAACCGTTTTTGAATTTGCGTTATTATTTGCAAACATTAAAAGCGTGTCATAGCCTTTATTAAAAAACTCCGGCACATTAGTAGGAATATTGGGCGCAAAGTGAATTACGACCTGTTTATAGCTTTTGCCTGTTCCAACCCAGCCGCGCACAAACCTATCAAAATCCTCCCGTATGCCTATACGGTGATGTTCCTCGGCATGGCTGAAAAGTATTTTGCCGCCGTCAAACTGTACGCCTAAAAGCAATGTACCTGTCTGCGGACTGTACATAAACCGTCGGTTTTCTATATCCTGCATATTGAAATTTTCCGTTCTTGTATCAATCCGCATAATTCCTTTTACAATGTCAACGTGCTTCATCTGCGTTTCGGTTTCTCAAATTCCAGCCTGTAATTGACGTATTTTCCGCCTGTGTCCGCAAGAATAACAGTCGCGTCATAAGTATTTCCCGTCTTTTCGGAATACAAGCCCATGACCTTTGATTTGCCCTTATTGAGCAAGTCGGACGCAATTTTCTTTGTAAGCTCCTTTTTCTTGCCTGTGAAAAATCTGTCGTTCTTCCACATAACAAATCCGCAATCTTTATTTGAGCAGCAGAAGTTATTTTTACTTTCGTAAACATCAGCGCCGCATCGGGGACAAGTGCCGATAACTTCGCGCGGGGTATTGAAAATATCTTTTTTATCCTCAGAAATAAAGGAATAGGTCTGTATCAGCTCCGTTACAAGATTTTCAATACCTGTCATAAATTCAGTGTCGGAATAATTGCCCTTTGCAATCTCGGCAAGACGATTTTCCCACTCCGCCGTTAGTAACGGGGAGGACAGAGTTTCGGGAAGTATGCTCGCAAGACTGATACCGTCACGGGTGGGGATAAGGCTTTTACCCTTGCGGCAGACGAATCCTGTCTGTACAAGCTTTTCTATTATTCCGGCTCTTGTTGCCGGAGTTCCCAATCCACGTCGGGACAAACTGCACTCCGTTGTTTCCTTTGCGCCGGCTGTTTCCATTGCTGAAAGTAATGTATCTTCGGTGTAAGCTTTCGGCGGTGATGTGTAACCCTCATTAATTGAGGCCGTAACATTTATTGTCTGACCCTCGGTAATATCAATAGAGGTGTCATCCTCACGCTCTGAATTGTCGCCGCCTATGTATGAACGGAAAAGACAGTCAATGTCTTTCCAGCCCTCCGATATAACCGTTCTGCCCTTAGTTGTAAATTTAGCGTCCCCACACTCAAATACAGCCGTGACAGTTTCGTAAGCATACGGCTCATTTACAGCACATAGGAGCTTGCAGATAATAAGCTGTAAAATACTGCGCTCGCCGCCCGGAAGCTCGTCAAGGCGTATTCTTTCAATCTGAACAGTTGGAATAATAGCGTGGTGGTCGGTGACTTTTTCGTTATTGAACAGATAAAATGTATCGGGTAGAAAGTCCTTGCAGTTGCTAAACGGCGGGTGCTTTGCCGATAAATGAATAACGGCGTTTACAGTGTCTGCCATATCCTCCGTTAAATATCGGCTGTCCGTTCTCGGATATGTAATCAGCTTATTTTCGTAAAGTGATTGAGCATAGTCAAGCGTCTGTTTTGCCGTATATCCGAACAGCCTGTTTGCTTCACGCTGTAATGTTGTAAGGTCAAAGAGCTTTGGAGCGCGTTCCGTTTTTTTCTCTTTCACGACAGAAACACAAACGGCCTGTGAATTATCACAAGCCGTCTTTATATTTTCCGCTTCGTCTTTATCTGAAAAGCGTTTGCTTATTGCCTTGGTTTTAGTGTCCCCAATTTCGACAGTGTAATATTTTTCTTTTTTGAAAGAAGTAATTTTACTGTCCCTTGATACAAGGAGCGCAAGGGTAGGTGTCTGAACGCGTCCGATATTCAGCTTTTTATGATAAAGGGTAGAATACAAGCGCGTTGCGTTTATTCCCACAAGCCAGTCTGCTTTTGCGCGGCATACGGCGCTTCGGTAAAGATTATCGTATTCGTGACCGTCACGGAGATTTTGAAAACCCTCACGGATTGCGGAGTTTTCAAGTGATGAAATCCAAAGTCTTTTAAACGACTTATGGCAGCCTGCCAGCGCATAAACAAATCTGAAAATCAGCTCGCCCTCGCGTCCTGCGTCACAGGCATTGATAAGCTCCGTCACATCATCACGGAGCATAAGGCTCTTGACGATTTTAAATTGTTCCTCCTTGCCGCTGTTTAAGGCAAGCTGCCAATTTTGGGGCATAATCGGCAAATCCTCATAGCTCCACTTTGCATATTTTTCATCATAAACGGACGCGTCCGCCAAGCCTGCAAGGTGTCCGATACACCAAGTTATGATATATTCGTCGTTCTCGATATATCCGTCTTTTCTTTCTGTAATATTTAAAGCCCTCGCTATGGACTGCGCCATTGAGGGCTTTTCTGCAATTATTAACTTCATTAAAATTTTTCCTCCTTAAATTTTTGCATAGAAAAACAGCACCCAAGTTAATGAGTGCTGTTGTGTGAAACCTATATTGACTTTTTCATTTTATTTGGTTCGTACTCAACATAACCATGTTTTTTATAAAACAATTTTGACTCGAACCATTCTTCTCCTACGCCAAGATTTATAAAAATAGTTTCTTTATTCTTATCTTTTATATATTCTTCTGCTTTTTGTAAAAGAACGCTGCCTATGCCTTGACGTTTCAAATTACATTTCACAAATAATCTGTGTAGTGTAACTTCTTTCGGATTTTTATTAGTATTATAGCCAACACTTCCTATTACTCTGTCGTTATCATCTAATGCAATCCAAAACATATCACCTTTATCAAAATAGTTTGACTTAATATCAAGTAAGTCCGGATTAAGTCCGGGGACTCTCCCTAAAGCATTTTTTGCTTCAAGTATCATAAAAATCAAATCATCTCGATATTTACTTTTAAAAGAAATTATTTTCATCTCGGTACCTGCCCATTGTTATATCCCTAAAATATCCTTATGATGTCCCACATCAAGCAGCAAAATTATAATGTCGTTGTCGTACTGCCACAAAATCCGTATATTCATATTTACGCTCATTTCAAATACGTTTTCAATCCCTTGAACTTTTTTTGTTCGCAGTGACGGATAGAACGGATTTTGAATAAGCAGCTGTAATTTCTGTGCAACGGCTTTTTGCTCTTTAGGGGATAGTTTTTTGAGGTTTTTCTCAAACGTCTTTGTAAATTTTAACTTATACATTGTCTATATCTATCCCCATATCAGCAAACATATCACCTACATTTTCATAGGCTTTTTGATTTGCTATATCGCTTTCTGACTCCTTTATCAGCTTTGCGATTTTTGCAATCTTATCTTTGGGGTACACTACAACAGGGCAGAGAAAAATACCGCCGTCCTTTTCCACAATATCAAATTTATCGCCTTCGGAAATACCCATCTTTTTCACAATCTCTGCCGGAATGGTAATCTGTGAACGTCCTCTTATTTCAGCCAACATAAAAATCACTCCTTATTCGGATTTTCTGAATTTCTTACACTTATATTATATGTTTCTTTCAGAAAAATATCAAGTATTTTTAAATAAAGAGTTTGTTAATTTTTTATGTATTTAATTGATGTCAACTGTATCATCTTCTGAATAAATATCGTCCTCGTTTACGACTTCTTCGTCGTCCTCAAAGTCAAAGTCCTCCAAATCGTCCGCCTGCTCCAGCTTCTTTTTGGGGATAACAACCTTTACATAATAACCGCCAATTACTGCCGCCGCAATAGCCGCAAGTATCAGAATAAGCATTGTACTTGAAACAGGCGCCTTTGTCTGTTTCTGTTCTGCGTCTGCTTTTTCCTGTTCGCCCGGTTCGGGTGTGGCAGAAGCTGACGGTGCAGGCGTCACCGCTGCCGCTGATGAAGAAGTCAGCGTATTGTCCTTCGCCAATGCTTCAAGGTCGGATATATCAACCTTATTCAGAAAGTAAACATTATCGTTTGTATTCTGCTTGTCAATGACTACAAAAAATACGCTGCCGTCCTTTGCCGTAACGCTTATAAACTGCAAATTATCGCTGTCTGTGATATTGTCAACAACGTGTCCGGTTCCCTCGGTTGAAATCGTCCTTGACGGCTGCGGTGTTGCTGTAGGCGTTGCCGCTCCTGATACAGTGATATTGTTGAGAGCGGAATAGCCGGAATAATCCTCACTCGGCGCACCGCTTGAATTTGCATACGCCGACGTTCCGAAAATGAGAACAGCCACCGCTGCCAATATTGCAAATATTTTATCTAACATCAACTTACGGCATTTGTGCCGTAAGTTGTCTGTTAGCAAAATTGCCACCTTATTCCTGCGCCCGCAGGCGCAATTTAATTTAAAAGCCTTTTTATTCTTCATCTTCGCTGTCCTCCGTTTCTTCAACCTCTGTGTCGCTTGCTGCTTCAAGCTCCGCCTTGTATTCTTCGGGCAGCTCAATATCTCCCTTTGCATAGGCTTTGAGAAATACGGTAAGTGTTGCGTTATCCATTTTGACAGCCCTCACAAGGTTTACGACCTCCAGACTTTCAGCTTCCTTTCTCTGCATTTCAAGCGTGCGGAGCTTTTTCTGCAGCTCCGCAATCTTTTCTTTTGTCCTTATAATATCCTTTTCAATTTTTTCAACTGTTGCCATAGTTAAATCGTCCTTTCTTTTTATAAAATTTTTTGAGTTTAATTCAAACGCCCAAAAGCGTAAAAATGACTGCTCCAGTATGAGCTGTCAATGCTTGCGTACTGTATCGGATTCCCGCAATGTATCATCATTCCGTTACCAACATAAATACCGACGTGCGTGACGGGCTCGCCGGCGTTATATGTACCCGTAAAGAAAATAATATCGCCGGGCTTTGCGTTCGCTCTTGATACAACGGCGCATTGATTGAAAATACCCTGTGCAGTTGTACGCTCCAAAGGATATACGCCGGAGTTTTTGAATACCCAGCATACAAAACCGCTGCAATCAAAACTTGTTGACGGACTGCTGCCGCCCCATACATACGGATAACCCAAATACCGTTCGGCTTCCGTTATGAGTGTTCTGAAAGTCGCGTCGCTCAACGCTTCGCCGGGAATAGTGTAGCTCGGCGGCGTAACGACATTTGAATAAATATCGTCCGCAAACAGATAATCACGGTTACCCTTTGTTTCAAGGTATATTCCGTATAATTCCCGCTGGTCGTCCGTAAGATTTGTGTTTGCAAGCATATTCAGATTATTATTCACAAGCTCAATATTGAGAATATAATAATCGTACTCGTTGCCCTCATCGTCAATCCTTGTTTCAACTTCCTCGGTAAGCGTTAAAATATATTGCTGCTCAAAGAGGGTGTCAAGCTCCGTTTCAATATCCGCAAAGGTAAAGCACTCATATTTTGCGGTGAGGTAGGAAATAAGCTCATAGGGATTATGACCTATTTGCGCCAAGCTGTAATTGTATTCATCATAGCCGGAGTAATCTGTTTCGATATTATCTATCTCGGATTGTAAATCAGCTTCAAGTCCGGCATAGTAGCCCTCCGCCATATAAATATCCTCGTCCTCTGCAAAATACGAGGAAGTCATAATTGAATTTATCCCTGATGTTCCCATAACTGAGCAAGATGAAATTATGGTTGCAAGCCAGCATACCACAATAACAATTATGAGGATAGCGGCAAACACCTTTTTATGCCGCCATATGAATTTTGCAATCTTCTCGGTTGCTTTTACAGCGGCTTTAGCGGTTTTTTTCACTGTCTTTGCGTTCTGCTCCGCACGTTTCATTTGCTGATACTTTTTCTTTATCTGCTGTTTCTGGCGAAATTTTTTTAATACCGACTTTTTAAGTTCGGGATTTTCTGCAAGCGTTTTTTTATAGGCAGCGTTTATTTTAGCCTTTTCCGCCTTAAAGCGTAGTCTTTGCGCCCGTTTATACGGTGCGGCTTTTCTGTTCTGACGTATATAATTAGTTGTTCTCGCACTGTAACGTACAAGTGTTTCTGCTTTTTGCTCCGCCTTATGAGCTCCCTCAACCGCTGAATTATCGTGCTCGACCTCGCTGACTTTGGAATGTGCCTTATTCGCAAGCTGTACGCCTATTTCCGACGCTGCCGTTTTTAGCGGAGTACGGTGGTACAAATCCTTTTGAGGCTTTATCTCTTTTTCAAACTTCAAGCGCGTTTTCGGTTTCTGTTTTTTTTCGTCATAAAGACGCTGACGCTTGATTTTCTTTTTGCGGGGTAATTTTTCCTCTGCCTTATCAGCCTTATCACGCGCCTTTTGCGCCTTAAATTCAGCTTTTTCAGCACGCTTAAATTGAAAATCCTTTGAGCGATTTTCGGACTTCTCCTTATCGGGAATGTCCGCTACTGTTTCTGATGAAACGGTATCGTCCGTCTGTAAACGCTGTTTCTGCTGTAAGCGTTTATTTTTCTTCCGTTTGAGTTCCGACTTCTTATCCGCTGCGGTATCAGCAGTACACTCAAAAGCGGTATCGGAATTCTCAACGACTTCACGGATATTGTAATCCTCGTCCGGCTCCGCTGCGGACTCTTTTTGAGTATCTGCCTTATCAGCCACTTGTGAATTACTGTCTGCTTTATGCTCCGCACGCTCAAAAGGCTTATCGGATTTTTCAGCATTGAAATTATAATCAATGTCCTTTGATGTGTCGGAAATATCAAAATCCGCATTTTTCGGTAAATGCGGATTTTGACGGCGGTAATATTTTTTATGCGATTTTTTCGGCGGCTCCGATTTTGGAGTATTCCTCTCAAAGTGATTTTGAACGCTGTCCGCCGTATCTTCGGCAGAGTTTTCCGGCTGTTCGGCGATATTAGGGGAGTACGGCTCCGGAGCGTCCGTAAAACTGTAATCCGCCGTCTGATTTTCCTTTGTGAAATCATAATTGGCTCGTTTCTGTGCAAACTGCGTGTGCCGCTGATAAGTACGGTTTTTGTGATGCGCCGACTGCTGCATATCAGCATTTTCCTCACGGAAAACTGCGTCCGATTTGCTCATTTGCAAATCGGATTTTACGGTATTGCTGTTCTGATGAACGCTATCAACATTTTGTATGATGTATTCCTGTTGCTCCGAAACAGCAGTGTCAATTTCCATATCAGCGGAATATGGCGTATCGGCGGTGATTGTCACATTGTCATTTGTAGGTTGCCGTGTATGATATGTTTTCATCTTCCGTGAAGTGGATTGCTGCGGCTTTTCGCCATAGTCGCCGTGCCGTCCTAATTTCATATCGGGCGCGTTATTCTTAGCGTAGTTTTCTTCACGGTTGACTGCTTTGAATTTTTTGTCTTTCATGTTCGCGTCCTTTCCTTAAAATTTTGCGTAAAAAAAGAACATTGAGTGTTAGTCAATGTTCTTAATGTTTAAAGTCTTACACTTTTTTTGAAATATATTCTACTTTTTTATAAATTCGTTGTTTGGTTTCTTCAGTAAATCCATTTAAGTTTGATATTCTTACTTTTAAAGTAACTGGTGATTTATGTAAATGTGCATCATAAAATATCTCGCGTAGTTGTATAGCTTTTTCCAAATTTTTGTTATTTGCAATATTTTTTAATTTTTCAAGCGTTTGTTTCATATTTTCAATATCACCACTAACCTCATAGCAATCAAAGAGATTTTTTAGTAAATAAGAAGAGTCTTTAAATTGTTCTATTCCATGATTCAAAAAAGCGGTTGCACTATCGATATTTTTTTCGATATACAAAGCATATAAAGAGTGTATTTCATAATATTCAGAAATAGCTTTTCTTTTATGAATAGCGTTAATTGTTTTAAGCATATGTTCTATGCTTTCATTTTCATCCTGACTTCTATCGTTTTTCTTTGCCAATATTTCAAAATAGGGCACGATATTGTAAATATTATCAGGCTCGCGAGTGTAGTTCAATTTTGCATATTCCTTTGAAGTCTCATAATCTTCCATAAATCTATATACAATAACTAATTCCCTAAGAGCACCGCGATGATTAGCTTGTTTGCTTATTACTTTGTTGTATTGTTCAACGGCTTTATCATATTCTCCATTATTTCTATACATAAAACCTCGAAGAAAATTGTAATTTATTTTATGATACTTTTCATCATCATTAAAATATTCAACTTCACTGTAAAATTCACTTCTTGTCTGTCGAGCTAAAGCTCTACAATAATAATCTTGTATTGTTTCCTGAATATGCATATCGTAACGTTCAAAAGCACCACATTCTTTTAGTTTTTTACTTACATCTATAACTTTATCATATTCTTGACTATTATATAATTCATAAATAGAATTTAGATATATTGTAGAATAAAGCAAGTTTTCAGGTGTATCTTGCCCTTTTTTTATGTTTTCCTTTAAATAGAATTTAACATTATCAAAATATTCAAAATCGACAGACTTTTTTGATTGAATACTGTCATTAAAATTATTTACTTTTTCTTTTAATAAATTCTCAGTTTTATCTGAACATTCATAATTTCCTCGTTGTATATAATCACATATAGCTGGATTAACCTCTACATACTCATTAGTGGCTCCAATAAATTTGCATAGAGTGAGGGACATCAATTTGAAAAATATATCTTTGTAATCTTCATCTATTTTAAAAATATCACAGATTATATCATATGGCATAACCCCATATTTTGACATAAAAGACAATAGATCATAATATTTTTCTGAATTGCTAAATTCTACCAGCACATTCATTACAATGGATATTTGAGAAGATGTCGCTTCGAGAAAATTGAATAAATTATCTTTGACATAACTCAATCCTTTCTCTAAAATTTGATCAACACAAGTAATAACCTGTGGTGGATAGCCTGTAATTACATCTTTAAAATATTCTCTATCATTGTTTGACAATTCGAGACCATTTAATTTTCCATAAATTCTCATTAGTCCATTCCATTCTGGATAAGACAAGGTTGATAAAGTTGCTTGAAAATAGCTCTCATTTTTTCTTAAAAAAGTCAAAGACAATTTATTATAAGAAGCTATGGAAACCGTAATTTCTCCTCGTATATTTTCTATGGCTTTTGCGAACCAATAAACAATCTCACCAGAAAAGCCAATAAGACAGCTATTATCAAGTATTATTATATGTTCTTGATACTTTTGGACTTCAGTTAATATATAAGTGAGAATATTTATTTTTTCACTTATATCAGATATTGATACAATATTTTCCCACGAAAAATTTCCGAACCCCAATTCGACCAGTCTCATTATTAAATCATCAATAGTGTCAAATTTTTTTAGAGGAATTACAGACGGTGAGTAATATTCTTCAATAATATTTGCATTTTTTAGCGCAGCTTCAATATACGATCTTCTTCCAATACCATGTATTCCAGCAGCAACAATACATTTAATATTTTTTCCGCTATCAAATTCTTTCTTGAAATCAAGAATTTCCTTATCGCGTCCATAAAAACTATTGTTATTTGATATACTAGCATTATTAATGAGTCTTTTTTGCTGTGTTATTATTTTTTTATATGCCACTTGAGGAGTTGATATGGGGCGTATATTATATGAGCCAATCCCTTTTTTTAAATAGTATGGAATACGACTGTCCGCATATGTTATAGTATTATCAATTATTATAGGAAATATTTGTGAAAGCTTATGAGAACTATCTTTTAATTTTTCCTCTGCTAAGTCTAATTCATCTTTAACCCAGTCAGATTTAAGGGAGTTATCTGAAATGAAAAATACAAATATAGATGTTTTATCTATTTCTTTAAATATTTCGTCAATATTTTTCATTCCATATTCAAAACACATTTCATCATATGTGCAGTGGTCTTTTCCTAACAGATTAGCTATATAACCGACGTACTCCTTATCTTTGCTACTATGTGAAAGAAAAATTTTTCCCATTGTATTTCCTCCTCGTATATAATATAATAAATTATATCACACATATATATATAATTCAATTCGCATACTTAACAAAATTTACTGAATACGCAATTTTCTTTACAAGCGCCTGTTTCAATATCAGCAATACATTTCAGTATCGGGAATACTTGCAACGGCGTTGCCGAGCGTCTTTAGTCTTGACGCACGGTTTTCTGTTTTCTCCGTTATACGGGGAATACTTTTAGACTCTCGTTTTCGCAGATTATGTCAGTTCATTTCAGTGGAAAAGCCATTAATTGTCTGCCTATTTGGATTGAATGCCATAGTATCTGTTTAAACATTTTCCTATAAAATTATCTGCATTGTAAGGTTTGTTATGTTCTTGCTCCAAAATTTTGTCTAAAAAGAATATTTACCGTTTTAATCAATGTTCTATTATCTAAAAGCGAGTAATTATATTTTCCTAAACTCTAATATCATTTCATGTGCGCTCTGAAATCGCTGGTTTTTATCGGGGTTAAGTCCTTTTTTTATAAAATTGCTAAGATTAACATCTGATATTTTATCAATATTTGTTTTTCCTGTCATAACATAATATATTATTCGTGTTAATGCGTAAGTTTCATGTTGCATAGAGTAGCTGTTAAAACCCTCAACAACAAGAGCAGGATCGTTGAAATATCCTTTAAATTCAGTATTGATAGTTGTTAACTCACTATCCGGACTTTTAACCAAACCAAAGTCTGCAATCTTTATTACTGGTACATCTTCATATTCTTTTATTAAAATATTTTTTGGACTTATATCGCGATGTAATCGACCTTTTGAATGTATATAATTGAAGGCTCTTAAAATCTGTTGAACTATACTTTTCCTCTGTATCATTGTTAATTTAGAATTATATTTGGATATATAAGCATCTAAAGTTAAATCCATATATTCCATTACATATTCATTTTTGTTTTCATTATAGCAAAATACATCAAGAATATATGGAGATGAAAATTCTCTCATCTCCTCATATTCTCGTTTGAAACGAATCATTTCTTTATCTGTTAACTCCTTTTTGGCTCTTTTTACCACAAAATATCTATTGTAAAAACTATCTTTATATCTATATACATTAGCATAAGAACCATTACCTATTAGTTTTAACTCATAATTTAAATTATTTTGTGTATTATGTACGGTGATACTTGTTGCCGGAAGAAAAATAGGTTGTACATAATATAAATCAATTTTTTTCATATTTGGAGGTATGGAACTTCCGCAACTCGAACTTAGAAAATCTCTGCATTTTTGTATTAAGTCATAATAGTATTTATCAATAGTAAAAGCATATTTAGACCCTTTTAGTGCACTAAAAAGTCCAAGTGTTGTTTCTATTATGTAGATAAGTTCTCTACTTGGATCAGCCCAAAAATGAGCTTCGTGTTCACCGGTGGGTAATCGTTCATTCATAGTTCTGAATAATGATATTAAATAATAATGTAAGGTCATCATTATTTCGCGAAGCTTTGAGTTGTTAATTGTAGTATACAAATCAGAAAATTCTGAATTAAGTCCTTTTGAACTTAACTCTCTATATTGAGTTTCAATATAGTTCTCTATATTCATTAGTATCAACCCCTACAATGGAATAGAATTTATATTATTATACTACTAGATACATGTAAATTTCAATTCGCATACTTAACAAAGTTCACCGAATACGCAATTTTCCTTACAAGCGCTTGTTTCAATATCAGCAATACATTTCAGTATAGGGAACACCTGCGGAGGACAAACGGCATTGCCGAGCGTCTTTAACCTTGCTGCGCGGTTTTCTGTTTCCTCTGTTATACGGGGAATGCCCTCAGGCTCTCGTTTCCACAGTTTATGTCCGTCCATTTCAACGGGAAACCCATTAACCATTCCGTCCAATCGGGATTGAGCGCCGCCGTTTCCGCCTGCGGATTTTCCTGTAAAATTATCTGTGCCGCAAGGTTTGCCTTGTCCTTGCTTTTTTTCATTACCTCCGGCGGAAACTTCGACCTTATCCCGTCCGACGCTATCGGAGTTAAGTAAAACACCGCCGCCGACAGCGGCAGGCTCCATATTGCTCCGTTCGGGTTTTTCTTTCTGAATATCCCATTGTCCGACAGATATACATTCAGGTTCATTGCGTCCTTTACAGTGTGCTTGTCTGACGCAAGGGGAGTAGGAAACATCAGCCGCGACGATAAAAGTTCTTGTGCGCTCATGCCATGCGCCGACGCCGCAAGCCGGATATACGAATGTTTGAACAGTGTAGCCCTCACGCTCCAAGTCAAATATCGTTTTGTCGAGCCCCACATTGATGAAACCGCTAACATTCTCCCCAAGCACCCAATGGGGGTGCAGTTCGGAAATGACTCTGACCATTTCAGGCCACAGGTAACGGGTATCATTAAATCCCTCTCGTTTTCCGGCAAAACTGAACGGCTGACAGGGGAAGCCGCCGGATATGAGGGTGACTGTATTTCGTCCTGTTCTCTCAAAAAATCCCTCCTTTGTTAGTGTAGTAATATCACGAAAACGCGGTACGTCCGGCCACCTTTTTTCAAGTACGGCGGTAGGATAATCCGCCCATTCGCACTGGCAGACGGTAGTAAACCCCGCCGCTTCCGCAGCGAGGTCTATTCCGCCTATGCCGGAAAACAGACTTAAATGTGTAAGCTCTTTATTCATTCCGTATCACTTCTTCCGGTTTCGTTGTCATAAGACGGTATAATAACGTGTCTTTCGGGAAACGGTCAACGAACGGAATTATCGTACTTCCGTAAAATAATAATCCCTCGCCGGCTCCCGATTGCGTGACATATGAAAGCTGCTGCGGCGATATGCTGAGCTTCTTTGCAAGAATTTCACGGTCGCCCGCTGCCTGATTGAGCATATAAATATAATCGCTATTCTCGAAGATATTTTCAATTTCACTGCTTGACAGCAAATCCTTTACGTTCTGTGTTATACCTGTCGGAATACCGCCCCATTTACGAAAACGCTTCCAAATCTCAACCGAATATGCTGCCGTCTGTTCGTCTTTCAGCAATAAGTGAAATTCATCTACATAATAGCGTGTAGCTTTATGCTCGCTGCGGTTAATGGTGACTCTGTTCCAAATCTGGTCTTGTACTACAAGCATACCGATTTTCTTCAACTGCTTGCCGAGCTCCTTTATATCAAAACATACGATACGGTTTGATATATCAACATTGGTACGGTGATTAAATACGTTAAGCGTACCCGTCACATACATTTCAAGCGCCGTTGCAATCCTGTGTGCTTCCGCGTCATTCTGTTCACGGATAACACGGTAGAGGTCGCCCAAAATCGGCATATTTTCGGGAACGGGATTTTTGAAATATTCCTCATATACCTTACTGAGCGCACGGTCTATAATACTCTTTTCGCCGGGCTCAAGTCCCGTGCGTCCGCCTATGATAAGCTCACATAATGAAAGAATAAAATCACTTTTTAAGGCGAGCGGATTTTCCTCGTCCGAATAGTTGAGGTTTATATCCATAGGATTTATATAATCCTTTGATGTGGGACTGAGCCGTATAACCTGACCGCCCAATGCGTGTACAAGCGGAGCATACTCGGCTTCGGGATCGCATATGTAAATATCATCATTCGTAACAAGAAATACGTTTGTAATTTCTCTTTTTGCGCTGAATGATTTACCGCTGCCGGGTGTGCCGAGTACAAGTCCGTTCGGATTTTTTAATAATTTGCGGTCAACCATTATCATATTATTTGACAAGGCATTTAAGCCGCAGTATAACGCTTCCTTGCTGTCCGAAAACAGCTCCTGCGTGGTAAAGGGTACAAAAATAGCGGTGCTTGACGTTGTTAAGCTCCGCTGAATTTCTATCTGATTTATACCTATAGGCACGCTTGACATCAAGCCCGCTTCCTGCTGATAATCCAATCTCCGCAAAGGACAGTTATTCTGCTGCGCGATACTCTGCGCTGCAAACATTATATTTTCAAGCTCGTGTCTGCTGTCTGCGGTAGTCATAATCAGAATTGTTACCAAAAACATTCTTTCATTACGGCTCTGCAATTCTTCAAGCAGCTTTTTAGCTTCACCGCCGTATGTGGCAAGGTCGGACGGAATAATATCCATATCGTAACCGCTGCGCACCGCCTTTTTCTGTTCCTCAATCGTCATTTTGTCAATGTCGGTAATCTTGCGCTTGACCGTCTTTATAGCTCCCGTCTGGTCGATACTCTGTATATGAATATTGACAGATAAATTATTCTGCAAATCCAAAAAGTCAACCAACATTCTGTCCGTCAGCTCCGGTGCAAGTATCTGTAAGAACGATACCGCGCCGATTTTCTTTCCCATACGGAATGTGCGTCCGTCCGAAAAGTCAAACGAGGTCGGGGCAATAAAATCCTTTGTGGATAATCCAGTCTTATGTATCATATTCCAGCCGAACATAAATTTATCCGGCTCGCCAATGTTAAAACAGGAATGTAAAAGCTCCAGCCTTTCCATGCCGTTGAGCGGAAATGCCTGTACGCCGAGTATCTTAAAATTATTAAGCACATTAGCTTCGATACGCTCCAACTTCTGCTTTGCTGCCTGAATGTTATCAGCTTCGATACCGAAAGTAATGTACTTGTGCTTTACAAGTCCGTTATTTCCTCTGGCAAGCTGATTTTTCAGCATTTCGGTGTATTCCTTACGGATATTATCAAACCTGTCATTCTGCAGGGGAATGTCTATACTCTTTTCATACTCCGATATATTCATGGTCTGATTGATGAAAGACAACTGAACCGATATTGACTTGTCAAAGTAATTTAGGAAATTACAGTAATTTTCAAATATCGTGTTCTTGTCCTCATTCCGTGCAAGCTGATAATTTATATCAAGAAATCGGATTGTCTTTGTGTAAAATGTTTTTGTCACCTTGCAAATTCCGTCCTGACGCATTTCGATATACGGTATTGTCTGCTGCGCTGACATTGCAATCTTGCCCTGCATTTTCGCCTTGTTCACAGCTTCCGCAATCTGGCGGCGCTGCCTGCCGTTTAAGGGTTTGTCTTTCGGAATGATGATTTTACTTTTTTCTGTGTTCGCTTTTGACAATAATATTAACCTCCTTGTCTAATTTACTCTGACGCTCCAATGCGGCGTACAGATTATTTGTCTGATACGGCCGCACTTTCGGTCTTTTAAATCTTGTGTTATAAAAGTTCTTCAATATCTTTTCAAGCGGCTGTCCGTTCTTTTCATACATTGCAAAGAAGAAAAACGGAAGCGCCGCGGCCACAAGAGCCATCACCGCGCCGCTGCCGCCCAAGAAGCCGCGCGTCAGAAAATATGCCGGCACTCCGACCGCAGCTGCGCCGCCGAAACATATCAGCTGCCGCTTTGTAAGATTAAAAGCTACCTTTGTTTTTATTGTAGTCAAGTCCTTTGGTACTGGTACATAAGGCATTGTTTAGTCCTCCTTTCCTTAATGCGCGTTCAGTATGCTTTTTGATATGCTGCCTGTCTTGAATAGGGTAATACAAAGCACAACGGTATATGCCGCGATAGTAAATATCGTTGTATGCAAGTTATCCGTTGCGGTAAAACCGTTCACAAGCACCGCATAAATACCTACGCATACCATTATAAAAAATCCTTGCAGCGCCAGCGCCACAAGTCCGCGCAAATAGTTGTTTCCAATCTGCCCCCATTCACGGTTAGTCATAGTCGCAAAGGGGATAGCTCCCACAGAGCAATACATATAAATCTCAATCATTCTGCCGAATATTACGACGGTGATACATATTGACAGAATTTTCATACACAGACTTATCAAGGAAGTTTCAAACACGAGTAAAAACAGCTCGCCAAGTCCCATGGCCGACAGCGTTGTTTCTATATCGGTCAGGGCTGACGATATATCAATATTGGTATTTGCGCCGATTACTCCGGCGCTCTGGGTGACAATATGCTGTCCCAAATCAAATACCGCCATTGTTATGTCAAAGGTATGGGTGACTATGTAAACAGCCACCCAAGCCTTGAAAATATATTTGAAGAACATAAACGTGTCTATGTCGTGCATATTGTTCTTTTCCATTATCATATTTATAAGCTCATAACAGAGTATAAATGTAACAATCAGCCCGGCAATCGGAACGATTACCGTATCAGACAAATTGTGCAGCAGATTGAAAATGCTGCTGTTCCATGCCTGCGGCGTCTGCCCGACATCTGCGGCAATCGTGCCGACCTTTGTGTTGACATCATCAAACATATTGCCTAAGCTGCCCGTAATAAGGGAAATAAGAAACTCCTTAATAAATTCTGTGATTTTATCAAAAATCGCGCTCATTTATTAGAACAAGCCCGAAAGCAGCGGCACGAGTGTTGTACCAATCAGCACTACGCCGCCGCCAGCCATAAGCTGTTTCATACCAAAATAGGTGTAAAACTCTGCTCGATGGCGGGCGGCGGCGT
>OGYN01000113.1_pt1 | contig 71033 bp, 88 predicted proteins | sample 1576551 | NCBI WGS metagenome assembly OGYN01 (sample SAMEA3541589, study PRJEB24748) | human gut metagenome | biome: human gut; feature: human-associated habitat; material: faeces | place: China | collected 2012 | reverse complement strand
CTATATGCGTATAATCTGGAGGAACCATGATATTAAAAAGAAAAATATATAAAAAGAAAAAAAGTTTAATTCAAAAATTACACATTTTCAATTTGGCAGGAATACCATGAGAATATTACCCTCTTTTTATTTTCATGGCATATTGCAACCACAAATTACCGCAGTGTAATACATTAGTCGTATTTTGCCTTTATTTTCAGTTTTAAGGCTTTTTGGATATTTAATGATTAATTTTATGGTTTTATGATAATCTGCATATATTTAATCTGTTTTGAGATTAATACAAGCTATTTAAGAGTAAAATATTATTGAAATGCTCTATGTATGTCAGAGATACTATTCAATACGACTTACAGTATTGAAAAATAAACAATATCGTGGTATAATATACATGAATAATTATTATAACTTTGGTCAACATATTTTTTCTTTTGCAGAAAATATTGTTGTCTATTGCTAGCCAAATCGTCTGCTATACGGTTTGGCTTTTCTTTTTATAGATTATTCATCAGATTTTAATTTTCATCAATCCGGCAACAAACTTTACCGCACGATATAAAACAACGCATACCCACAATTTTGTATTGTTTAGGTTAAGATGTGCGTCATCTGTACCTGATACAATACCATTATCCAAACACCACTGAACAGGCTTATGCGCCCATTCAGGCATGTTATGGTCGATACAGTCATAAATCATTTCTGATTTATCTGCCTTTTTATTGTCTAACTCTTTTATTTTTTCGATAAGTTCCTCATATTGTGACACTGTCAGTCCCTCCTCATTTCTTAAAATCGATTTTACTTTTTCCTTAAACGCAATCCAACCTGAATTATTTTCGGTCGCCCACTGTGCCGGACACTGTTTGTCCCACACGTCATAATGACGTAAAACAAACGTATCAACTGTATCTGCCGTAATACCTATGTATTTACACAATTCAGCGCACAAATGTGCGGTATTGTTGATTGTTTTTTCTGACACAATAGAATTACCACTACAACACATTTCAATGGATATACTGTTTATGTTGCGACACTCAGCATGTTTATATACCTTTGTGCCGCCCACCGCCCATGCGGCATTATTCAATGCGACTGATTGATAACAACTATCATCATCAGTAAACAAATGTGCCGATGCACCTCGTAAACCATTATGAAAATATGTTGCATTTGCTTTTGCGGTGTCCTTCTTGTTTCCGGTGTAGTGAATTACAATAAACTTCACCAAACGACTACTGTATGTGTAATAGTTTGCCGATGATGACTGTATTGACGTATCAATGTCAATACCATTGAACTGTTTGATTGGAAATCCATCATTTATTGTTCTCATTGTTGTCACCTTCGTTCATTGCTCCATCAAGTTTTTTGCTTGCAACCTCAAGTCCTTTAGTTAGAAAATCGGGAACATCCACCCCTATCTCAACTAAATTTTCAATAATTGAACGTATTTCGTTGACTATGAATGTAGCCAACACAAACCAACCGATAAATGCTGATATTCCCAAATCAATGCCTATAATATTACCTATATCATTGAATGTATATGATATAAAAAATGCAATAAATATTACAATCCAATAACCCAATTTTTTTACAACACCTTTTGCACCCTTATTGCTGTTCTCGGAATTACCGTATTTTGCCTTTGCAATACCTGTTAAGAAATCAGCTACATTTAACACCATAAATGCCGCGAATATGTACCAGTATGCACCTAATGCGGATGTTAAAAATGTCAAAACACCCGCCCACAACAAATTAATTTTTACAAAAATCTTATCCATAAATTATTCCTCCATCATTTGCATTAATTCTTTGTATTCATCATCGGTAATACGTTCTGCAAGAAGAAACACGTCAAGTTTATCCTTCATCGAATTCTTATCATATCTACCGCTTGCAATTATTTTTTTACAATATCCGTATGTCATGATAAATCCCTCCTATATTCCCAATTCTAATTTTGATAATCTGTAATCGGTATCAATTTTGAAATCATCCGTAGCCTCCGGCAAGGAAGCCTTGTAAGCCTCGATACTGCCGTAATTTACTATTTCAAGGATTTCTTTGTTCTCGTCGCTTGTACGAAGTTTAATCCCCTCCGCCCAAGCATAATTTGAAACATCAATAATTGTCTTTGATATTTTTTCAAGTAGCTGATGTTTTGGAATGACGTTGTTCTCAAGTTCATATGCCGCTTCTTCGTTTAAGTAGTAGTCAACATCAGTATAACTATCCTTTTTTAAAGAATCGTAGTGCCTAACAACAATGCAATACTTGTTAATGCCGATTGACCTGTCTTCCGTAACATAAAATAATCGTATATCCATACTATACCTCTCTTTAATAATTTACACTTAAATTATACGCGTTGTTTTGAGTGACTGTATTTCGTACAGCCAGCGTTCCTTTATAGTTATTGCACAGAACATTCAAGCTTCCTTTTGAAGCAGCGTCAATATACCACGTTCCGCTTGCTCCGCCATGAAAGAAATTACCGGTAATACTTGCAGAGCATGGATTATATAAGTAGCACGCAACGGAATTTGACTGATACTCGTTCAATTTCAAAAATTTATTACCGGTTATCGTTGCACAGCGCAAATATACATAATACGCACAATACACAGTATTTGCATTAAATACTCCGCCTACTTCTGTAATGCTTGTATTGTAGTGATATATCCTCGAATTGCTTGAGTGTAAATAAATCACATTACCCGTAATATTTATAGCTCCCGAATTAACTATGCTGCTTTTTCCGCTACAATGTATAATACTATTTGATATATATCCCGTCATTGCTAAATATGCAAAATTCAACTCGAAAGAAGTGCTGTTACTATTATTGAACAAATTAATTTCACTATCATCCACTTTAAGTACTCCGCAATTAATTCCGGAAAAACAATTTGATGATGTACTTAATGTTTTTATAGTCATAGTGCTTCCTCTTAGTACAAAGCACCCTTGTTGCAATTCTCCTGACGAACCCCCTCCGGGGTCTTCTCCTGTATATTGTGTATTTAAATCCGCAAACACACCCACATTAGAGGTTGAATTTCTGACAGAAATATAACAATTCTCAAAAGTTAAATTATCTCCACTGTCAAAGTATGGGCCTTCATTTAATCCATCGCAGGTTAAATACAAATCTTTAAAGCAAAGACTATTAAAATTCTTCATAAAACATTGTAGGTCTTTTGTTTGTATCCATGTAGAAAAAGGGCCTTCCCCTTTAAATGTAAAAATATCTTTTGTTATGGACTGACCTATGCTTATGGTAGAATTAATATTATATACTCCCGTCTTAACAAGGATTGTTCCTCCATATCGCCACATCATAGAACCCTCTTTCGGCGGATTTCTGCTCAAAATAGTTTTTATGCGTCTAATTGCTTTATTAAAACATTCAGCGTCATTCGTTCCGTCGCATCTGAAGTCGCAAAAGCCCTGTGTTTTAGTAGTGCCTATAACCACGGTGGCAGACTGTGCACCGGTAATAAAACGCATATCGGATGCAATCGCAACCCAATAACTACCGTCATACACTAACTCCACAGTTTCACCTGCAAGCCATGAAAAATAATCTTTAACAAAAATATTATCCGTGCCACAATGCACGACAATATTTTTTGCGCCTGTTGAATTGACATTTAATGTAGCTGCCGTTGAAGAAGTATGCTCATAAGTAAACTTTACAAGCACCCTTACTCCTGTCGTCAATTTAAAATTGCTTATAGACACCGTTTTCACGGCGGTGTTTCCCGATGTTGAGCATACCGCATATGACGGCGGTTTCCAAACAGGAGCACCGCTGCCGTTGCTAACCATTTCATAACCCGAAGTTCCGGCTGATGTTGGTGCATACCACGACTTACTCGCCGACGATGCACCGTTATAGCTCGTTGCTGAGCCGTTCATTGTCAATGTCAATGAATTAGGATTTTGCATTGACGTTGGTTTATTTGACAGGTCAGTATATGAACCTGTAAACGCTACCGTTTTTAGGTCTGCGAAAAACTTTTTTATCTTACCAAACAATGTACTTAATTTTTCACCGCTTACTATATTGGCTCGTGTGCTTGCCTCAGTAAATGTCGGCGTTTGGTCGTTGGTTGCAACATTTGGTACATTGTCCAATCCGACTTTTGTCTTATCGAATTGTCCAATTATATTTTCGGCTTTCGTTGCAGGGTATAATATATATTCTTTACCATCTTTTTTTAGCCGTACAATACTATCTTGTTCTATCATTCAATATAACCTCCTATAAAAGATTGTGCCGGAGATTTCTCTCCGACACTTATAAATCAGCTTATTCAGTTACAATTTGAAGAAAAATGTCACCGTTTTTCATATTTGATGGTTCTGTTGTTCCCGAATATACAACCGGTCGTCCGTTCCAATCTGCTTTTTCAGTAGATGTGACAAATTGTTTACTATCTGTTTCAGTAACCTTATCTGCTGAAACAGTTGTAGGTGGTGTGTAAACCGTTACTTCCTTACCGTCAATTTTGATATTTCCGTTAGTTTCTGACTTTTCAACTTTTGTTGCTCCGATTGCCTGTAATGCTTGTACAGCTGTCTTTAAACCTGAAATATCGGACGTAAACTGTGCCGCAAGTTCACCATGTGTATCAATCCAATCAGCTACTTCTTTCAATGTGTCATATGCTTCATCGATTGTTGTGTCTGCATCTGTTAGACCCATAATCTTGTTATACAGTGCATCGCACGAATTTTTAACCTTTTCGTCAATAGCACTGTCAGTCGGCAAAGTTGCAATACTGATAAGTATGGATGCAATAACTTCTTCCGCTGTTTTACCATCTTCAAGGAATACCTGTGTACCTAATGTCTTGAAAGCGATCTCTTTTAAATTGCCTTCCACCTTAATTTTTGCAATTCTCTTTTCCATAGTTGTTGTCATATTTTTTCCTCCTAAAATACATTAATTTTTTATAATAAAAGGTGCATGCTCCCTCTTATTTACTTAAATAATACATCATCGTTGTAGACATCTGAGTTGTCTACGGTTTTTATATCACCATCTACATCAATATGTAATTTCGTTTCATCACCGTTATAGTCAGTAGATTGCAATATAATTTCATCTACGGTTTCTTGTGGCTTATATGGTGCAAACCATAGATAATTGTCACCTTTAGGTTCTTCATTACCAAGCGAAATCTGCCAATGAATAGCTTTATTACCTGTATGAGCATCAAAATCCTCTTGGCTGACCTCTGCTGGCAAAGTTACTTTAACATCAAATGCTATAGCTTGTTCAACTTTTGTATAAAGCGAAAAATCTCTTACTACTCGATTAATGCCATTATATGCCGGTATGCACTCAGCACCATTACCGCAAGTCGTATATGCGTATAAAATTTCTCCTTCATCAGGGTCAAACGCAATAATACCAATCTCCCTAAGGAAAAATTCGCTATCTCCGTTTTGAATCTTTATTCTTGTAATAACTGAACCAGCATCATTCAGTTCATTATATACTATATCGGCTATCGTTGATGTACCTTCAGTATCGGATGTATGTGTTGCAATCTCATGCACAAGTTGCAACAATTTTTTCTTATCTTGACCTTCAGGCAAAAAGCCATCACCAATCGCAACTCTTACAATCTTTAATTTTTCGCCTGTCTGCATTTTAGACTGTAGTAGCAAACCTTTTTCTGTCAGAGTGACTGGCTCAAAAGTTGTAATATTGGACATTCAAATTCCTCCTTTCTATCATTCTGCCGGTATTATCATGTATTGTTTATCTTCTACACATTTCATTCCAATATAAATATCATTCTTTATATTTTCCTTTATTGTCGAATGTGTCATTATATGAGCAGGTAATCTTGATATAATCAGCTTTAACAAATCAAGAATTTTATGATTTCCGCTTCCGTCATTAAAATTGAAATGCAGAATACGATTCCCCTTTTCATCAGTTACAAAACTTATTTCAGGTTTTTCTCCTATTGCATTTTCTATAAGTTTTTGCAGTTTACTAACGGACAATTTACCAATACTAGTTAAAACACCGTTTATATACACGCTTCGACTTATAACACGGCTTTCTATATCATATATGCCAAGAAACCGTTCCAATTCTTCTATTGTTTCATCATCACATCTCAATATAAATGCATTGTCGATTATCTTTAATGCCTGCTCTGCGAAAAAATCCATTTCATCAGCCACAAATCGTTGTATTGCCATATAGTCAGGAAAATCATTATAAAATGACGGAATACTTCGTTTGATTTCATCAAAGCTATTCTGCTGTGTATTCTTCAATATCATCCGGATTTACCTCCTGCGTTACAACATTAATGCTTATCGCACTATTTGAGCTGATATGAGGTCTTTTAAATATTGCTACTTTAATATTTTTAGAACCTCCACATAGCAATAGATTTTCGCAATTATCAATACCATCTATATCTTGAATTTCTGCTTTTAGATTATCGATATAGATGTATATATAATCGCCACTGCTTGTATCTACAAGACTATCAAAATAATTATTCAATTTTTCTAAAATAACTGATTTTATTTCATCAACGTCAACATTTGAAAAAATCGAACTCTGTACATATAGTTTTGCAGATATGCTAATATCTATGGTTACAAGCGAATATACATTGTATATCGTACCTATAACACCTTTGCCTTCACCATATCCCAGTCTGTCAGGATCAATATATTCTTGTATATCATTAACAACATCATCATTGTTGTAATTTTCATCAACATTAAGAAATATCAACACATTATTAGGAATGTCTTTTGAAAGCAGTCCTGTTTTCTTGTCATATGTAGCACACGCATAAACAATGGCCGACTTTATTGGTTTAGCACCATCTTTATATTCAAATTCTTCAACCCATTTTTTCACCTGAGCTACATTTGCATTTTCGCTTGGCTGTGCCAATGCTTTTTGCAGATTACTTCTTATCTGTTCATCAGTATCGGCATCTTTAGGGTATCTAAAAACATCACCTACCTCACTTAGTTTCAGTCCTTGTATAGGATAAACTGGAATTACAGCTGTTCCTTTAGCCAATTTAGGTACTGCTGTTCCAACAGTTTCACATTCAATATACAAGCTATTATCGTTATCATCAATACCATTGATAATGTAGTAGTAACCGTCCGCAAAAAATCTATCTCCTACATAAACATCTGCACCTTCATAAACAAACTTATATATCCAAGGTGTTGCAGAATTTATCTTCACATTGTATTCTTCTGCTTTCGACCTTAGATATTCTCCTGTCATAGTCGGTATTTTCATCTGTTCATTAAGCAAAGATAAATCCGCAAAGTTTTCTGCTAATAGCATACACAATGGACCTGCCACATCATACATAACACTACCTTCAGATGTATCAATATCTTCAGGTGCATACGACATACACTTTGCCATAAGATTTTTATATGTTTTATCTTCAAACACCGGTATATACCTCCTTAACTTGCAAATCACCATATATCGTCATAACATTAAAGCTTATTATCATATTGTCATCCTCTGTTTCATACTCAAAATTACTTATAGATAGGATTTGAGGATTATGTATGATAGCATCTTCAACAATATGCTCAATAGATGCTTCAACATATTTTTTACTTGGTGAATTAGTCATAAGTTGCTTTATTCCTGAACCATAACTACTGCTATATATTAAGCATTTATATCTCGGTGTCATCAATGCTTTTCTGATATATTGATTTATAGCTTCAATTCCGTCAATCTTTCTTGCAGTCATCCGATGTTCATTGAAATCAAGGGCATAGGTCTGTGTTATTTTAGGTTTTGCGGTTTTGCTCACGTTCTGAATAGGAGCCGTTAAGAAATTAGCCATATTATCACATCTTTCCTATCACAATAAAATTTTTCATTTCATTAAAACTAAGTAAAGCCACTTTATCTCCTTGTTGCAGTGAATTATGCACTGTACCTGTAGTCTTATATGTTCCTCCGCTTTCTCTTTTTATTTCAACTTCAATGTTGTAATCAGAATATGCTTGCGGAACTATAAGCATAGCACCACTTATATGAAATCGTTCATTGCCCGTCAATGAAATCTCTATCGGATTAACATTTTGTACCGTTCCTTCATGAATAGTGCCGTCATTGACTTGCATAGACTGAATCATGCTTTTTAAACTTAATCCCATCATTATCACCCCTGAATTTCATCTGTTAATCTTACTTTTAACTTCATCGTATGGTTAAAACCGCCATTGATAGATAGCTTATTTTGCTCAAAAATATGAGTATCTTCATCAATATAAAAAATATCGTTTATATCAATTTCGGGTATTATAAGTTTGAGTGAACACCCTGAAATACAGTCCGTAATTCCTATACCAGTAATCTGAATATAGCAATCAGGTCTGCCATCAAATTTCAACTTATTCTGTGCTATCTGTTTATATTTTGATGTAGACAAATCTTTGTTTGGTTTGTCTACATCTTGGTATATACCAAATACATTTTCTAAGTTTTCATCAGTTTCTGTAAGAATTACTGCATCCTTGTCACCAATAAGCTTTACTCTTGTTTTGATGTTAGAAAAATCTTGTAATCGCTTATATGTAATAAGATTTGAACCTGCTTCTACAATCCATTTAATCATAGTTTCACGACGTTTTACAAGATTAATTTTATCAGTATCAGCATATATATAATACCTCTCTCCTGAATACTGAAAAGTTTCAAGCATTGCATCACATAACAAATCCCATGGTGTACTCATAAGCCCCGATACTTTATCTATCTTATAACTACTTTCAACCACATTCCCTACCGGCAACTGAAAACGCTCACATACATCTCTAAAAATGTATGTAAGCGTTTTATTTTCGTATGTAAACGAATCCTTGTTATTTGCCAAATATCTGCATACATCATAAGCCGTGATATTCATAATTCGATTTTCAGAATCTTCTTGTCTTAGTACCATGCCATAAAACATTGACTCCCCATTCCATTGAAATAGTATATTATGACCTTTCTGAACATCAATTCCAGACCTGTCATATTCCGAACTGTCTAATAGCGAAACTTTAAGTGTTCGTGGTGCAGCTCCTTTTCTGCCACTCCACTCTATCTGTTCGACCAATTCAGTTATATCAATCATTTCATCGTTTTTTACCAAAATCAACGTAATTTGCTGTTCTGTCATATCAATATCACCTCATTATGTAGGCATTTTCAATACTTGCCCTGAATATATGATGTTATCCGATGTCACTATATCAGTATTGAGATTATAGATTTCTCGCCATCTATCACCATCGCCAAGTATAGATTGAGCTATACTCCACAAGCAATCGCCATGGACAACAGTATATGTTTCCGGTATAACTCTATTATCATATCTCCCGTCTGCATCAGAAGGATATGCTGTATCACCTTCTACTTCAAGTGTTCGTATCGTAGGTTGTCGATATTCTGTCAATTCAATGTCAAAATACTGTGTTCCTACATCGCCACCTTGTTCCGACCATTTCAGTTTAGAGATTTTTACATATTTCCAAATGTAGCAATCAGTAATTATAAAATGACATACTCTTCCTTCATCTTTCCATGATTGTAACTTACTCTTTATGGTGTACGGATTGTACCAATAATCAAAATTTATACCGGGATATTTAGCCCAAGGAAGAAATGAGCTAAAAGAGAATCTGTGTGCATCTCTATCTTTATGTACCAATATTTCACCAAGTCCGACTATATCAACACTTTTTATTCCGTTTCCCGTATCAATCTCAAATTTCTCAGGATTTGCGGGAAAATGTATTCTTTCATTGCCGTCATCGTAACTAAGCCATATTTCATATGCCATAACAATACACTTAGAAGTCTACACTTCTATCTCCTTCCTCATAAATTTCTTGTTCAAAAATTTCAAGCAGGATAGGTTTAATATTGTCCATTACATAACTGATTATTTCAGCTTTGTTTCCACTTACTTGCACCTTACCACTGCCTTTTAACTCAATTACATGCCTACTCTCATTAGTCACAATCGAATTATTATCTTTTGAACGACTTCCTTCACTTTCTTCAAATGGATTTAGACGATAATCAGAATCTTCAAATCTGTCCAATATTCTATTTGTTTCATTTGCAGGAAAAACTGTAGAACCTTTCTTTCCCATAACCAACTCAGGGCCTTCATCACCTGCAATAAATGTATCAGCAGACGATGTTGTTCCGTTTGCATATGCTGGATATTCGGGTATAGGCGATTTAGATGTCTGTGAATCTTCAAAATAGTTACCTAAAGATGAATATGCCCTATCTCCTATACGGTCTTTTAAAAGCTTTAAATTACCGTCCATAATTGCAGACGTTTCGGATGCTTTAATAATTTTTGCACCCTTTTCAAGATTAGCCAAAACATTCTTACCGGAATATGTGAACAATCTACCATTTTGGTAAATTAATTCTGTAGGGTCACTAACCCCACGTTCATCGTTGACATACGTCAAACCGCCTTTCCAATATGATGTTCCTGTAGCACTTTTACCTGGTGGAGTTCCATTTTGAACATAATTAACTGTATAAGTGACATTTTTATCACTTAGTTGTCCCTGATACGAGATAGCTGTTGATATATCTTCTTTTCCCGAAAATGTTCCTGTTACATTAAGCGAAGTATTTTTATCTTCCATACTGTCCTTTTCAGAATTAGCCTGTTGTATTTGGTCTATTCCAACAGTTTGTCCATCAACACTTAATTCAGCCGTTTTTGAATCAACCGTAGCAATTACTTGTTGTGCTTCATTCAACACATCAATATTACCCTCAGCATTGACAGATAATGATACCGCACCTAACCCTGAAAGTGTCTGCATCTGCCCTGTAGCAACATCCATAATAGAAATATCACCATTTGCTGATACTGACACATCAACATTATTGGCACTGTTTATCTGTGTGATTTTTTCTGTTGCTTCATCAAGTACACTTACATCGCCAGTTGCACTAATTTGAATAACCTGATTTCCGCTTATTGAGCCTGAAGCTCTTGCATATTCAGTCATACTTGCCGCCACAGCACTTAAAGTGTTCGGGTCGGCACTGCTTAATGCACTTTGCATATCTTGAAAACCATTTGACAACAAGCCTTGACCTTGTGCTATATCAAAAGCTGACATTCCCAACTGTTGACCTATTGAAGCATAATTACTTACATAGTTTGAGAGTGTTTCTCCTCCTGCTTCTACTACTTTATCGAAACTTTCTTGCCCTGATTGTGCCAATGTAAGTTGGTCTACATACTTGGTTGCACTTTCACCTGTATATGTCAATGCTTGTTTTAACTGATTTATGCTTTGAGTAGCATCCCTTCCGTTTGAAAGTTCATACGATGCAGTTGATAAACTACCACTGACTGCTTTTTGTGCATTTGAATCATAAGCCGAGATTTCGTCTTGATACTTCTTGTACCACTTATCATTTTTAAGGTCATCTGCTCTGTTTTTCCACTGATTTGCATTTGAGAAATACTTTTCTGCATTAACCGTATCGCCTTTTGCAGAAGCATCATAATATTTCTCCAACGCATCATTCATGTACTTATTAGCAGCTTCTATTCCTTTTTGAGTATCTTCAACATAACTCTTACTTTCTACATAATCATCATGTCCTTTGTTCAAGTCTACAAGCAATGAGCCTGTATCACCCTTTGCACCTAAATACTCCTTTTCATTTAAAAGACCTACTGCTTTATCCAAATCATCAGTATTACAGTTTATATTGAGATCATAGTCACTTGCCAATAATTCTTTTATTTCCTCAATTCTGTTCTGTGCAGATTCTATATCAGTACTTGATGAATCATCTGAATGTATCGTAACTTGTAAATCAGACACTTCTTTTTGAAGTGACGTTAATTCATTCATTTTGTTCATATGACCGTCAAGACTTTCTCCCACTTTATTCATCCGTGTTCCAAATTCTCTACTGTGCTCATATGCCTTATACATTCCATAACCAAATGCTGTTACCACTCCAACACCTGCGGCAATAACACCTGCCGGTCCAAGCACTGAGGTCATACCTGCTAAAACACCGCCTGTTTTAAACAATGCGGCAAGTGTATTAAATGAAGATGTTATTTGAGCTACTCCGTTTACAATCTTTAACCCTGCAAAAGCACTTCCAAGAGCAATAATACCACCTTTAACAACGTCTAAATGATTAAGAAGACCTGTTAATAGCGGTATTACATCTGAAACACCTTTTGCCATCATATCACCAAAAGACTCCATACTGGCAGTGATTTCCGGCATTTTAGTCGATAAAGTTTCCATTGCAGGTGCAAAGGCATCAGATAATCCTGCTCCTACATCTGCTTTCATAACTTCCCAAGCCGCTTTCAGCTTTTTGATTTTATGTTCGGATGTATTCTCCATAGTTTCATACGCTGCATCGGTCGAACCTGCTGCATTTGCCATACCTTCAATAGCTTGTGTAAATTTTTCTGTTCCCTGTCCGGTCAAAGCCAATGCCGCCGAACCTGCCTGAACAGAACTAAACATATCAGCTATACCTAAGCCACTCTTTTTTGCATGTTGTTCAAGCAACTGCAATGCACCTTGTAAATTACCGCCTTCAGAAATAAATTGTTTAAAACTTTTTCCTGCAACTGACTTAAATGTCTTATCAACCTCTGTTCCACTATTAGATAACTCCATAATCGCCTGTCTCAACTTAACAGTTGCACTTGCAGTAGGCATACCTTGTGCTGTCATAGCCGCCAATGCAGCTGAAACATCATCAAATGATACTCCTGCTCCTACTGCTGTCGGAATAACATTATACAAACTACTTGACAATTCGCCGAATGTTGTTTTTCCGAGTTTTACAGTTTGGAACATCAAGTCACTTGCTCTTGCAACTGATAAATTCTCAAGTCCATACGCATTTGTAACTGATGTAAGACCATCAACTGCTGTTTCAAGATTTGATACACCGCCTACCGCCGCTTTATTGGCTGTTTCCATAAATGACATAGCATCATCTTTTGAAACACCTGCCGAAATGGCTTGATATAGTGCAGATGTAGTATCATTTAGTGTATTACCTGTTTCTTTGACAAACTTTTTTACATCAGATGACATATTGTCCATTGCTGACTTACTCATATCAGGAAGCAATGTAAATACTTCCGCCATTCCAGATTCAAACTCTCTACTAACGGACATAGCTTCTTTTCCAAAATCAACAATTTTTTTTGCCGCAAAAACTTTAGCGGCTGTACCTGCTATTTTTGAAAGTGTACTGTTAAGACTTTCACCACTGGATGCCATACCTGATAATGCAGATGACATATTATCTTGTGCATCAAATATAGCTGTAAAAGTTGAACCACCAGCCATATGCTACCTCCTCCGTTTCAATAAAAGCTTGAATATATCGAGCATTTTTCCTGTGTCTGTGACAGGGTTCTTCATTTCGCATAATTCTGAAGCTATGTACGCATCTCTTACTTTTGGTGACATATCAAGATATTCTTCAAGACTTACACCTTTACGTTGATACAACATATGCCACCAGTAAGCTTCCGAACCCTTGTCACTTATTAGTTTTTTACTTCTTCAACATTGTCTTCTTCAGGTGTTGCCAAATGCAGAACAACTGCAAGTCTTTTTTGCAATTCTGTATATTCGGCTTGTGTAAACACTCTGTACGGCATATCAAGTATGTCCTCTACTTCATAGAATTTCATCAATTCCTTATCTTTTAGATTCGGATATACAAGAGCCTCAACAAGAATGTTTTCAGCCGCTTTTTCGTTATCGAAAATAATTTCTTTAACCAATTTTCCGTCTGCAATAATCGGATTCTTGTTTTTGTCATAGGCAGCCTTTTCAATACGATGGAATTTTCTGATTTCTTGTATTTTGTTAAATGAAAGGACTTTTACCTTAAACTTAACCGGCTTTCCGTTTTCATCTTTGAATCTGTCAAATCCTTCGATTTCAACAATTTCTTCTTGTTTAAATTCACTTCTCATAAAAGCACTAAGATTACCCATTTTAATATCCTCCATATTCTCATAATTCGTCTGTATCTTGCAGAAAATATTCACCTAACAAAAAAAGGAGCATAAGCTCCCAAAGTCGTATTAGGTGACATTATATGCACTCATTTCGATTTCGTCTTGAACAAATTCACCGCCTGAATCAAGGTCAATCCACGAAACATCACTCGTTATAACACATCCTGTTGCAGTAACCGTATCAATACCGTTTGTATCATAGTAATCACTGTATTTATCGTTTGAAATACCTTGAATTGTAAAAGTCGGTGTTTCTCCAGTATCCATATACTTTTGTATAGCTTTACGATACTTTTTAGTTGTTCTATATGCAGTAACCGTTACTTTGTGCGACAAGCTCAAATATCTTGATCCATACGAACGCTCGCCGATACTTTTAGGATTAGCAACTTCAGGTGTTGAAACAATTTTGAATTTTACTGCATCAAGAACAGTTTCACCATCCAAAATAACTTTACCTTCTCTTGCGGATACTCGTCTTTTTGCTTCATCAGCCATTTATATCACCCCTTATCTTGTTGTTATGTTAAAGTAAAACTTTTCAGTTGCATCTACCGCCTGTAGACCTATATTAAACACTGTATAGTCATCGACTGACTTTTCAGTATCAACCTTGAAATCGTTATCATAGTCCACATTCTTAATAGCACTTCTGCTATTTTCAAATTCCTTTAGTAAAGCACGTCCAAGACCTTCTTCCAAGCTCCAATCCTCTGGAGTATTATTGTAACGTGCCGGTGGGAAGTTTTCATGCAGTGCATCTGCAAAAGCGTCATATACTCTTATGATTTTATTCTTGCGATAGTCTTTTGTCTTAGTCTTTGTAAATGTTACAAGGCTATTGACATCAGACTGTACAATAACTTCATCATTTTCAGACATAATAAAGAAAAACTCACCTTTTTTCAGTGCCGCTTCTGCTTCTTCATTATTCTTTTCTCCGATTACTCGAATTGCACCGTCATATTTTCTGTATGTATTAGTCTGACTTTCTGTCGCCCCCGCTTGAATACCGGCTACAAATGCTGTTGCTTCTTCTACTGTAAGCTCTCCGCTTTCAAGTTCAACAGTATTAGTAACATTGATTATACCTTCATAATCAGCCGCAAAGTTCGATACTACACCTACAACTGTTTTTCCAAGTCGATTACGCATATACGAAATTTTACTTTTAAACATTTCTTTCAGCGTTTTATCTCCAAAAGGAAAAGCAATAGATTGACTTTTAATTCTTTCACAAGCATCAAGAAATTCTGAGACTTCCTCATTGGTCGATGCCACTGTCGTACCACCACTAAGCTTAGTACCTGCCGTTGCTTCAAGCTCACCTGAACCTGTGAAATCAACATATTCATTGTTGACATTTTCTAATTCGGAAGCATCTTTAATGCCTTCATATTCACCTATTTTCTTCGTATCAAGGTGTATTAAGACATCCATTCCACCTGCGGGGTTTGCAGATACAGTTACGGTTATATCATTACCTCTTGTACCGCCATACTTAGCTGTTATAGTAAGCTTACCACAAGTCATTTTGGCTTTATCGCCACCGCTCATTATGTACGCATAAACAGTCTTTGCACCTTTCAAAGCTTCTCTGATAAGACGAATCGACTTATTGTCATCATATATGCTTCGTCCTATCAATGCAAAGTTTTTATCAGGTTGTGCCGCATCTACAGAAATAAAAGTCTTTTTCGGACCCCAATCAAAATTTGCAAGCGGTATAACTGTAATACCTCTTGTAGATGTAACAAGTGCAGTTTGTTCTTGGGCTTTTAGATTTATATAATTTCCGGGGATAACCTTTTCACCTACATTATCAAATGTTCCACCTGCCATACTACTTCACTCCTTTCTTTTTCCAATCATCAATATGATTTCGTACCTCGTCAACAGTGTATTCTTTGCTTTTATCCATATCCGATGTTGCACCATCAAATGTTGCACTTGCTACACTAAACAAGTTTAAACAATCTGTTCTAAGCCTGTCCAAAGTGAATGTTTTTTTATCAGCCACCTCAACAGTCTTACTCTGTTCGTCAATGGTTTTTGCCATTATTTTTCTCCTTTCATTACATAAAATTTATACCAAAATCCTGTACTGTCTTTTCGGCAGTATCAGATATTGTATATATACTTTTCCAACGAATATACACTTGCATAACATGAAAATCTACCCGTTTTAATGTTGTATTACTGATTCTGAAGCAGTTATCGGTAACTGTACCATCAATACTGACAATAGGTATCAAGTTTCTATTATTTTTGAATAATCGTTGTATTTTCTCTCCTGCTTCCCATGCTTTTGTATCTGAAACGTCAAATATTTTAACAAACCAACTGTACTCATAACTATGTGCATCTAAGCTTACATCGTATGTTTCAACATCAGGAATAGGAAAAAAGATTGCCGGAGAAGTATATCCCTCCGGCAATTCCTCGTAAAAGCATTTATGGTTTGGCAATATAGTCTGAATTGCTCTTGCTATACTCGCCATTTCTTGTGTCATAGCATCATCTCCTATATCAAAGTCGGGAGCCATGCTTCAAATTTAGCTTGAATATATTTAGGAAATTCATGTTCCATGAGTCTGACTGCCGCTTCCCAAAAATGCGAACCTTCAATCCATCTTCCTCCACCTCGTGTATGATGACCGTCATTTACATATTTGACATAGTACACATTACTTCCGACTTCATAAGACGAACCGTCTTCAAGCCATACATTCTCAGGATTTCCTTTGTGAAAACTATTCAGCATTAATCGTGTATCAACATTTCCACGTTCCAATATAGCATCTTGCACCATATTAAGAAATTCTATCGCACATCCTTCAAGGAAGCCTTTAAACTCTCGTTTAAAATCTTTTGTAGCTGCAAGTTCTAACCTTCTGAAAAATTCAGAATATTGTGAAAAGTCTACCGTTACACCCATTAGATAAAACCTCCTGTACTGTAATCACGATGTACATAAACCATAATATGATGATTTTGAACATTTCTCGGCAATTCAGCTATGTATTCAAATCCCGTTTCATAACTTTTCACCTTATCATTAAGGCGAATATCTGTACCAATCGGTAATACAAGCTTTATTTTACCTTGAAATGAGCTGAATGGTTCACCTTGTGAGTTTATTATTGAACCTGTACCTTTAATACTAAAATGGCATCTTTGTGCTTTTATATCAGGTTCTTCTCCATACTGATACGAAATACCTGTCTGAAGTCCATAATTACTTGTCGTTGTAACCTGTTCTCCATGAAATATATCACATCTATGATTAAGAAAATTCTTAAACACCGTATCACCTCATTTATACAATCAAAGCATTAACTTCAACACTTCCTACTTTTTTAAATTCATACAAAAGCATATTTATATCGAGTTCATCAAACAAATTAAATGATGTATCTTTTGAATATGAGTAATCATCAAAACTTTCTGATGAATACCCTTTTGTCGAAGATGCTGTTGTTGCATAGTATTCTGCTATAAGAATAGTAGCCGTTCTCACGGCTTCCGGTACTTCAGGATATTGTTCATCATCAAGCAAATTCCGATTATGAGTATATGTTAAGACATAACTTTCTGCCCTTGAAATATCTATTTGAAGTTTTTCATCAGGTCTATTAGTTATACCTTCATCATCCGAATACGTTCGTAAATCATCAGGTGTTATCCATGGTCTTTTTGGCATACTCTATCACTCTCCAAAATCAGCTTCCGCACCATTACTATCTGTATTTTCTTCAGATGTTTTCGAGCTTTCAATAGCTGTAATCATTTCTGCTTTTGTCTTGCATAATGAAATATCAATGCCACTCTTTTCTGCAAGTTCTTGTAACTGTGCTTTATTTAAGGCTTCAATATTGGTACTTGTTTCAGCACCACCTTCAGATACATCTATAAACTTTCCAGTTTGCATTGCCTGTTTATAGACATGATCCGAACACTCTGTTATCTTGCCTTTAATGAATGGTACTGCTGTGCCATCTGCTTGCCTGAATGTATATGACTTGCATTCTTTCAACATTATCTTTTTCATAGAACATTTCCTCCTGCATTATTCTGTCAAACCTGTTATAATAGCCGCCGCATCAAGTTCTTCGATGATAGCATCAAAGTCCAAATGACACACATAGAAACGCTTATCTTTCATAATTGCCGCTTCACCTTCCATTGTAGAACGGATTCTAATATCATATGTATTAACTACAACAAGGTTTTGCGGGTCAGTTAAAATCAACTTGTCATCAGGCATTGACGGCACTTCGATAACAGGAATAGAAACAGGGTTTTCAATACGTTTATCTGTAATAATACCGCCTGATGTAACAGCCTGATTTAGCAAATATCTTTCCCATTTCTGTCTGCGGTGCGGTGACATAAGCCAACGTAGCTTGCCGTTATTATACTTATTCGGCAAAGATTGAAGTGCATCATAGAATGTATCAAGAGTTACTTTGGCTGTTGCTGTTTCATCAACTACATGTGAACCTTTTAACAACTGTTTCACCCAACCGGTATTAATTTTCAAGAAATCATAATCTTCAGTAGGCTTTGATTCTCCACCTACCATTGTTGTTTCTTTTATTTCTTCATCACCATTAATGTATAGGTCTTCAAGGTCGATACCAAGCTGTGTTGTCATCAAATCTGTAATGACTTGAGCCAAGTTTTGACCTTCAATATTCTCACGCAAAGTATCTTCAGTGATTTCCCACGGCAAGCGAACAGCTGTGGTGCTATAATTGATTACCGATGTATTTACACTTGCTCTGTAACCATCATCCGTATTCTCTTGCTTTGCACGAATAATTCTTCTTGCTATACCGATTTTATCAATCTCGCCAGTCTTTGAACGTCTCATAAGATGACGAATCTCTCCTCCAAGGGCAGTAGCTTCAAAAGTCTGCTGAATAAATTTAGTTGCTTGTTCAGGATTAAGATAACCTGCACCTGAAGGGCTTTTAAAGCTACCCGTTGTTATCGTAGAACCTGCTTTATTAATTATTGTTTTATTCTGTCCCATAAATTAAAAAACTCCTTCCATATAGTGATGTTCTGCTGTCTTTTTAATTTCTTCACCTTCATTATCAAGGTTTGTCGGAATACCTACACTTTTCAATACAGGTTCCATAGCTTCATTTACAGCCTTTGAAATCATTTCTTGAATATCTTCACCTGTAGTTGTTTCCTTTTCATCTGCTGCTTCTTTCTTTATCCCCTGCAATGCAGTTTCGATACTCTTTTGTACCATTTCTTTGATGCCAGCTTCAGTTATTTCATCTGCTTTCTTTACAGATTCTTTTGTCTTTGTACTGTCATTACTTTTAAGAGCATTGGCTATTGCTTCATTTATCATAGCCTTAACATCTTTTTCTGTCATTTCTTCATCCTCCTTTTTATTTGCACTTTTCTTAACTGTAGGATTTCCTGATTCTATTACCGACTTAACATCATCCTGTGTGAGAATATCAATAATAATTTCCGAAAATTCTTCTAAGTGTCTGCGGATTGTTGCTTCATCATCCTCAAATACAAATCTGCCATTGTACTCACTGTACTTACCCAGAATTTGTTGAATAACCGAAAATGCGGTCCAAAAATTGTCCGCTTTTATTCTTCGATTATATTCTTCCAACACCTCACCTTTACGAATGTTTCCTGAGTGAAACAGGTTCGCAACTTTGGAAATCAGGCTGTTTTTACTTGTACTATCACTGTTTGCATTTTTAGCAATGTCTTCGTCTATAGTGCTATACTTTCCCTTTCCTCCCATAGAAAAACCTGTTATATCACCTTTTTCGACCGCATCCCATACATCATTATCTGTAATCTCAACGGTCATCATCCATGTGCCTTTCTTGATTGGTTGTCCTTCAATTTCACAATCGGATTTTGTAATCCAACTTTCAACCATATTTGCACCTTCGGCTTTCTCAAATGTATGTTGAAGGTCTACATTGCCGTTATTTTTCACATACAAATATGCCGCTTTGGTGATTTCTTCTTCTGTCATATAATTATTATCGGTATCTACAGCCATAGGCTCATATACAATTCCTGTTACAAAATGTGTATCGGTATTTGCCTTTACAATTCGTCCGTAACAAGTGAACTCCGCATCATCTTTACTATTTTCAGACTTAGTAATTATAAAACGATGCTTATTAGCCGCTTTATTCACCAATGAAACAAAAGATATTTCTGCATCCGAAATGGCACATGCTTTTTTGATATTCTTCATATCATGCTTCTCCTTTCTACATTTCTTGATGTATATAACGCTACATCATTGCGTACCGTTTAACCACCTTCTTTCATGAAAATTTATAATAAAAAATAGCCTGCATATACGAGTATCAGTCAATCGTATCAAGGCTATTTGTCATTATCTCCACGTCTTACCTGTCTTTTTGTCTTTCAGGGCTATTCTGCCCTCTATTTCAAAATCTGCTATCTTGCAAATATAAAACAATGTATTTAGCAACTTATGAAATCGGTCATCTTCTTCATCAATATTCTTTATTGCTTCATATGCTGTTAGGTCATTACATCCCGAAGCATTTTTCTTTAGATCATCATTCATTTACATCACCTTTCCCATTCCGATAATCAACCGCTTTCTGATAATTTATCATGTCAAGCTCTTTTTCCCATTTTCTATCCGCATTTTCAATATACTCACTTTGCATACGTCTTCTTTCCTCAGGAGCTATTCCAAGTGCAGATTCACTTACAATAGCTCGATGAAGGCAATGACAATTTGCACATTCCGATGCAGGCAAGCAAAAATCTCTTGGGAACATAGGCAGATATGTATTTCCATCTGCGCCTATCAATTCAAATGGTTCGTTCTTATTTACTGTAACACCATTCATAGCCACATGATTCTCCCTTGGCTGATTTTTTGTACTTCCTGTATGTATCCATTCTTTTTGCTCCACAACTGCACACTGCATCATAGCTTCATTTGCAACATACGAATGTACTCGTAGCATTTCAGTCAATGCTACCGTTCTTGCCCTATATCTTTCATCTCTTATACCACCATTCAAAATCTCTTTGGTTACATCTTGTATACTTTCACCTTCTTCAATACCTTTGTTCAGTATCTTTTCAAGATTTTTATGCGAGGAAAGTTTCATTTTTTCTGATACTTCCTTTGAATTTTCGGCAACTTGATAACTGGTTTTATCTGTCACTTTGACAAACTTCAATTTTTCATCACTTTTGGTGATATATGCTTCCATCATAGCAGGCATAACCTTTTCAAATGTCTGTATAAATGCTTGACTTAGTTTTACATCAACATCATCAATATCTTTTACATCGTTCCATATATCAGCAAAGAATGACTTTATATCAACTGCTTTATTCAACTGCTTTGCTAAAAACTTTGTTTCAGACTTCAAAATCTCCGTCATTTCATCTTCCAATTCAGATGCAACTTTAATGGTCTTTTTAGGTATCAAAAAGCCTGCATCTTTAAGCTTTTTCACCAGTTTATTATCTGCTTTCTCGATATAAGCATTTATTTCGATTAACAAATCATTACACGCTTGGCACATCATCTTCACGCTCCCTGATTAATTCTTGCAGAGCATCTTTTACTGATTTAAGGATTGGAACAATGTCATAATCTTCATTGTTTTCAGCTTTTTCTATGCTCCCTTCAAGGCTTGATATAGTCGGTGCAATGCTTGTTTTTAAGTATTGAAGCGGAATACCGCCCCATTCATCAGGATAATCTTCTGAAACCTTTCCAAGTGTTTTACAAGTCAATTCTTTGGCTTGATTTGGTGTTAATCCTCCTGCCCTCTCTGTAATATTCAATATCTTTGTAATATCATCAGGATTGGTAATGTCAGGTGCTTTCAAATACACTTCACAATACTTAAAATTGTAACTTTTCAGTAGCTTATTATTCAGCTTCCAATTTATCGAAGCTCTCTCTGTTTGAAAAACTTGTTGTTCAGTTACTTCCATTGCGGTCTGAGCAGTTGCTCTATTAAATTCCGTTGTATATCCTACATACAAATCAGGTAATAAGAATGCCGACTGTGCTTTCTTTCTTGCATTATCTTGATATGACTGAAATAATTCATCTTGTTGTAGAACCGATGCAAGCGGTACAATTTGTATTTCCGGTTGCTTTTCCTCTGTGAAACTTGCTTGTGTGGAATCATTTTCTGTTTCAAGTATAAGATAACCATGCTGTGCATTTTCTCCCCTTACACCTGCAAGATAATTTTTTAGACGTGTCGAGCTTTCTTCTGTCAGTGTTCCTCCTCTTATTACAATCATTAATGGAACATGCCTTCCATTGATAAAATAATTGTTATTTAATACTTCTGCCCTTCTTGCACCATCTTGCGGCAACACCTGACCTATCCATCGGACTTCACCATAATCTTCATTACCAACTATAAATGACATTAATTCATTTGCTCTATCCTTTATCGGAAGTGACTTCACATACTCACCTGTATGCTTATCCATTATTCTTGTATCGCCAAACTCCTTAAAATAGACTGTCTTTCCTGCAATAGTCTGACGGAATTTTCTGAACTGTCGATTTCTTGTCACCACTTCATCTCCATAGGTTTGCTGAATTTCGATAAAATCACCCTGTGGACGTGTCATTTCAACACTTTGAACATTCTTGATATATTCGATTTGCATAACATTACCTTCAAGATTTCTTATACATTCAAGATAAGCTATACCATATTCCTCACGAAGTTTTATTGCATTTTCAAGAATTTCTTTAGTGTCCATTTCAGCACCAAGCATCTTTACAATATTCGTAACTCTGTTGTATTCGGCTATCATTTCTTCCGTTTCTTCTGCTACATCACTGTATTCGGCATTATATCTGACACCAATACCAAAACCAGCTATATTGCTTCCGTATGCTTTTATACACTGCGGCAGTATAGCTGAATGACTTACAAGCTCCTTCAAGCCATACTGATTATACTTTTTCGGTAACCACAAATAATCCGATACCATTTCAGACGGTTCAAGCTGTTCTGATGTATCGGATTTCATAATCAAGTTACTATATGGATTTATAAATGTTTCATCAGGTGTTATAACCTGACAACTAACAGGTGTAGCTTTTTTTGCTTTTTCTTTTTCAGCCATAATCATTCCCCTTTACTCATTAGCCTTTTCATCTTAACAGGCAAACATAATAAACAAAGGCAGTCAGCTTCATCCGGTGATGATAAGCCCCTGCCTTTCATTGATTTCTTTGATTCCACTTTGATTCTACTGTCATCTGTTATATCATATTTTCTTACAGATAATTGACCTACAAGGTCCTCGTCATTTGGAAGTATTAACTTTATCGGTTGTGGTTCACCATTTTCATTATAAGGTGATAGTAGACTTTTTACTACTGCCATCATATAAGTTGTCGTATCTGCATAATTTTTATGTTTTATAGCCTTGCCAAACAGTACCTTAACAACTTCAAACCACCAATACTTTTCAGGATTGCTCCTCTTTATTTCATTCAATCGGTCAGTGACACCGCCACCAAGTCCACCATCATCAACCTTAATCGGTATTCTGCCTTTAAATTTATGTTTTTCTCTTAACTGTTCTCCGAGTTGAATTATGCGACCTGCTGTTCTCATAAGGTCCTGACCTTGTATCTTACTGTAAAACTCAACTTTTTCATTTACCTTATATCCTATACAAGTTTTATCATCTCCGAACCGTGCCACGTCACATCCTATATCAATACTGACTACTTCTTTTTTATCATCATAATCTGTATTTATAGATTGTTCGATTAGGCTTAAAGGTATAAATACATCGTCTTCCTGCAACGGAAATTCGCCATCCACTCTTACTCTTACAACATTGCTCTCAGCACCATACTTACGTTCAAGAGAAGCTATATTGTCTTTGTTCGTTCGTTTACTGTTCCTACTTGATACTGTATGACACTTATACAATGTTCTATCTTTCGTATGGCTATCATAGAATGTGCCTGATGTTTTCGTTGGGTTTCCACACATGAAAAGTTTATTGTTCTCACCTGACAGAGTACCAAGTATCGTTTCCATTATCTCGTCTTCAATACCTGATGCTTCGTCAACTACGAACAACATATGGTCTTCATGATAACCTTGCATATTCTCAGGTTTGGATGCCGTTTTTGCTACTGCATACCATCTTTCTGAAAATCTATCTACATAAACGTATGTCTTTGTCCATCTCAACATATATGGCAAAATCGGACTTCTGTTTAACCATTTTGATATTTCCGACCACAAAACATCGTTTAACTGCTGTCGTGTAGGTGCTGTACATACAACTCTTGAATTTTTAAAGCACGATAAAAACCATAAAACTGCAATAGCTTCTATACCTGTTTTTCCTACACCTTGACCTGACTTAATTGATACTCTCGGACTACTGGCTAAATCCCTTAAACCTTCTGTTTGCCATTCATCACAATCAAAGTTACATATTTCTTTTGCAAATATATCAGGATATTTTCTATATACAGGCATTCTCCGATTAAACTTTTCTACATATTTATTTGCCATACTACATAACTCCTATTTATTCTTCCGGTATAGAATCAAACCAAGCATCCAACATATCTTTACTACCGCTATCTTTTTCAGGTTTTTGTTCTGCTCTAAATCGTTTTTCATCAAGTTTCTGTTTCGGTGTTTCTCCTGACATTTCTATAAGGAACTGCATAGCTTTTATATCACCTGCCATTGCAAGCGAAAATGCTCGTCCCATTAAAGCAACTCTGTTCGTATAATCTTCTTCGGATATACCAAGAGTTTCTAAGTTTTTTTGTATCGCCTTTGTATTTGTAGGCAAATCAAGGATTAACTTTGCGGCACTTTTGGCATCTCTTTTTTTCCTTCTTGCCATCCCTGATGCTATACCACCTTTTCTGCCTTTTTCTCTCGCTTCTTCCGTGCTTTGTATCTTTTTTAGATTTTCTTCATTACTCAAAATCGCCACCTTCCTTTTTGCAACAAAAATACCGAGCTATCAAAGCCTATTTAAGCCTTAATGCTCGGTATGTATGAATTTATATTACTTATTGTTTTTATGCACTGTATAAAGCTATTACAACATTTATACCCTTCTGTATTGTAGCAGGAATATCAACTCCCAAACTACGATAAAATCTTTCATTAGTCATGCACTCATACGCTCTTGTCATATCGGAACGCTGTTCTTCTGTTATTCCTAATCTGAAAGACTTTGCTATTTGCAGTGCTTTTTTATAATTTTCTTGTTTTACATATTCTCTTACTTGTTCCGACTTCTTCATCATATTCCCTCCTGAAAAAAGCTTGGAGGGGAGGTTTTCCCCTCCGCTTGTTTTATAGTGCTAATAATTTGTCTAAAATTGACTTTATTTTTTCTTTGTCATCATCAGCTTTGATTGTAATTTCTTGATTTCCGAAAATAAAGTAAACTTCTTCTGGAGTGATTTGATAAGTTACATCATCTCCTGCTGCTTCCTTGTTTATAAGAAATAGTTTTAATTGAGTAAAATATTTGTTCATCTAAAAAACCTCCTTGTATTTTGATTACAAGCGTATCGTAGCAATACCTCCACCGTTGTCAAGTGATTTTTCAGAAATTTTTAAATATTTTTTCTGCAAACAATAAAGAGAATTATCTTTCAACTTTTATTCGGGGCTTATTAGACTTATAATTATATCCGAAATACTTTCCCCATTTAATTTTCATATTTTCGATGCTGTCTATTTGGTCTTGTCGAAGCTTTCCTGAATCTCCACCTGCATTAACATCTTGTTTATCTTTTCCGCATAGATAGCGAGGTTTCAAAACTACTCGGTTATACAACAGTTCCTGCATTATCAAATCAATATCATAATTGAATTTTACCCTTTCATCAGGTCTTGCTTTCAATACTTTTTTGTTCACCCACTTCATCGAACCGGACGTTCCCTTAAATGCAAACTCACCGTCATAATTAAACGGTGTAGATGTTGCATCTATACACGCATAGCCAAGTTTCAAATCATAAAGCAACTGTGCTATTCGTATAACTTCATCAGTAATTATTTCTTTGTCCTTCCCTATAGGTACATTTGAATCAAGCCTGTAAAGACAATCTTCAATATCATCATCAGCTACAAATACTATATCTTCGGGAGCATTATCAATAATATACCAATATGTTTTTATTGCATTATCTATCTTTTCATCATCTACCGCCCAAATGTTTTTTACACCTGCTTGTCGGTATGATTCTTCCTCACTTTTTCGTACAACATATGTGCACTCCTCAAACAAATCTTGTGTAAGAATTTTATCATATCGCTTATAGCTCTGTACATAAATGCCAAGTGTTACTTCTTCCACTCTATGCCGCCCCTTTCACCTTTTTGACGATATTATCCCAGTCGAAGCCGTTATTAAATATGTAATCAAGAATGGACATATTTTCAACAAAATCCCCCCATAATTGCTGATATTCAATAGGCTTATATTTTGAATATTGAAGCTCTATCCCTTCTTTTTCAAAGTGTTTCGGTACTTGATATGCACTCGCTCCATGTCCTGATATATATACATCTGCTTTACATTGCTTGCATATATCAATTACACGCTGTTCTTTCTTTGATGTCAAATCCATTTCGGAGCTTAATACAAACGGTCTTAATATGCCGAATTTTCGGGATATTGTTATAAATAAAGCTGTATTCAGTTGTGATAAATTATCATACGGCTCTAACAACAAATCTCTATATTCAAAGAAAAAATCATTAAAATATTTCGCCTTATGATAATTCATATAGACGGTTTTTAAATGCTTATCGCACCATTTCAATTCATTTCTCATTTTTACTTGATTTATTGCATCTCCAAATTCATACTTTATAGGTATTCTCAATCTGCAAGTCCCATTTGATACTTTTATAGTATTCCAATTAAACACATAACCATTTGAATACTGAGCATCGTCCAAAAAAACAAATTTATCTGCTTCATACATTTTATAGAATATACCGATGTACGGAATGTAGCATGGTTGATGTATTGCAAGTTTCATATCTTAAACCCCCAAATTAAAAATACATTCAAACGCTTCTGCATATTCAAATCCGCTTTGACTTCCACGATATCTGACAAGAGCTTCTATATTTTCATAAGAACGTGGGTGCGGTGCGGTTCTAATCACCTTGTCATACACATCTAAAGCTGATAATTTACGCATCAAATCTTCATACTGTATCTCATTAAATGTGTTTGGCCGAAACTGTTCCCACGCAGTATTAAAACTCCAATCCGTAGAAGACTGTACTTCCATAAAGTATATAGCCTTGATTTTATTACAATCGCATATTTGCCTTTGAGGAAGTCTTGCCGCTTCTTGACATAACAATGATGTTATATAATGGTCGTTGTTCAAATCTGTCGGATGATGCGTGAAAATAACGTCTGCATTGCTATCAACTATTGCATTTTCAATGAACTGCACCATTTCTTGATGTGATTCATCCTTAAAGCATAGGCACTTGAATTTTCCTACATATGCTTTCTCTATGCCGAGTATCGCATGACTATCTTTCATACTTACTACAAGGCTTTCATCATACCGAGTATTACACTGACTACTTAACATACATACCGACACATTATGTCCTTCCCTTATCAGTCGGTGTATAGTTGCTCCTGCACCAAGCACTTCATCGTCAGGGTGAGCTACTACAAACAGATAATTCATATTACTTTTCCTCCTTGCCGTTCAGTTGAGATTGGATTTGGTCGTACCATATCGCTCTTGCTTTGATTTTTCTATCATTCTTACCTTTATGGATTACTACCTTTTTGCCTTCAATTCCAAGTTTTCTAATCAAGTCATTGTAATCGGTTTCGTATCTGCACGCTATTAATACATAATCGTATTTTTCGTAATGAATTAACGGCATATTTTCAACGTCATGGTCGTTTGGATTTGAATTATCTAATTCCAACCCTAAATCTATGTTTAAATCCGCTGTCCAGTCAGCCAGTAGGTCTAATTCCCAATCGCCCGAATGGGTATTATCCTTGATGTTAATTGCTCGTAATTCTGCGGTTGAGTATCCTATTAATCGCTTACATAAAATTTCTTGCTCAGGATTTTTTTCAACAATAACGCTCAATCTTTGATTACCGGCAATTATATTATCGTTTTCATCTATCAGGAACAATCCAAAATCGCCATGCAATTCAAGTGATTCAGCCAATTCTTCTCTATTCTTCTTTGTAATCTTACGAGGATTGCCAAATCCCGTTTTTATATCCTTTGCTTTCATCGTTACTACTTCAATGCGTTTTTCGTCCATCGGTCAACCTCCATCAATTAAACAACAAAAATAGGAGTAGTCCTTACGGACTACCCCTATTTCAAATTATAAATATCCAAGTCGATTGTACCACACCCTAATTTGCATAGTCAACGAAAAGCTTGCGAAATATGTAATTATATTGTATTATAATACAACTTTTTGCTTTTTTGTTCATTGACTTTGCTATTTTTTTTATTTACAATTTTATAAAAGGAGTGATTTATATGGATTTTAACATTTCATCAAAACCTGAACGAAAAATTATGACAGGTGATGAACACTTTACATTTTACGGAATGCCAATAAACAAGCTATTCTCAGATTTCGTTATGTGGTATTCTTCTGACTTGCTTGATATAAGCATCAGAGGGCCGTTAGCGGAATTTATTGTGGCACAGGCATTAGAAATTGATTTTACCGAAGCTCGCAGTGATAATCAAGGATTCGACTTACGATATAAGGGAAATTGTCTTGAAATTAAATCATCTGCATATCTTCAATCTTGGGAACAAACCCGTCCTTCTAATATAAGCTTTTCTATAAAAAAAGCAATCGAAAAAGAAGGTTGGTTCTATGCTGATGATGAACGTAGTCCTGATATAAAAAGGCATTCTATAGCTTATGTTTTTTGTCTTTACAAATACCGTGATAAACCAACAGCCAACCCACTTATACTTGACCATTGGGATTTTTATATATTGCCTACATCAGAAATAGATAAAAAATGCGGTGACCAAAAAAATCTTTCACTTAACAAATTGCTTGAATTAAATCCTGTCAAATGTGAATTTGACGGTATTAAAGATGCTATTGATTCTATAATAAATAGTATAACCACTAAAGATAAAAATAACTGAAAAGGCAGGTTTTACCCTGCCTCCATTCACTTATTATGTAATTTATTTGTTTACAATTACCTCGCTTTCATTACCGTAATATGCTCTTTCAAGTTTTTCAAAATTTTCATCGAACAAATCTTGAATTGTTTGAAATGCAATTAACGAATCTTCCGGATTGTAGAAATCAAGCTCCTGATTGCTGAATGCTTTAATTATAGTCCTCACTTTTTTCATTCCTACTATACCGTTCTCCATGTCCACCGAATTTTTCATTATTTTTTTCGTCTCCTTTGTTATTTTTTGTGTGCGTATCGTACCAAAAAAACGTATTTTGTCAATCTTATTTGCTTATTTGATAATAATATTGTAATACTACACAAATAATTGCACCATTGTAAATTTCTAAAAACTACAATATGCCCCTACTGGAGCATATCGTTAAAATCAATTCCGAAAAACAATTCGGACAATTCTTCATAAATTTTTTTCAAGTCATACTGTATCAATCTACTACTACAGTTTTCTTTCTCTGCAATATCATCAACATTCCCTTCATCTTCGGATAAGTGCATAGCCTTTAATACTCTCCATCTTCTATGTACTTCAGGTTTTGATGATCTATTACATCTGTTTTCGTAAACTTTCAACATTTCGTCTATGTGAGCCAACATAGTATGAGTAATAACAACATTTTTCTTTATACTTTCAACCGAAAAATTTCCTTCAGGACTTTCTTCCATAATCTCAGCTATAATAACATTGCCTTCAACTTTCGATGCATCGTATATAGCATTATTCCTGTATTCTACGAATTTATGATAGTTTTTTAGCAATAGCTTTGTATTTTTATAACGTCTATCATGATATTTCTGTACATCAGACTTTTTTTCATCGTTATATGCCTTAATAGCCTGTGCGGTAGCAATTTCTGTTATAGCCTTAACGGTAGCTTTTGTCAGTGTTGACACTTTATTATCTTTACTCATTGCGAATATTCCCTCCTACGCTTGACACTTAAATCCCTTATGTGTTAATATTAGTTGTATCATCTATATCTTTAAGGGCAGCGTTTGTGGTTTTTCCGCAAGCGTTGTTCTTTTTTACAGGTCATGTAGGAGCAGACAAGCACCATTCTATAATATTTTACAAGAAAGGATTAATAGCTTTGATATTTCATTTACAAGGGGATTTTGAATCATGCTTATCCGCTCTTGCATGACCTGTAATATTCAGTTTTTATTCAGCAACCATTTGATTATTAATAGTGCGTTTATTCCATGCTTCAACCGCTTCTGATAACAAATCATATGTACTGGTTGATGCACCGCATTCTTTACACTTTATTTTTTTCTTCGTTCTGCCGAACTGTATCGCCGTACCTCCGCAATACGGACATTTTTTCAATTCAAGATTTTCATTATCCACTGACATCTACCTACCTCCTAAAATGGCAAATCGTCTTCTTCTCCATCAATATCGCCAAATTCATCATTTAATGAATTTCTCATACCGCTATTTCCTGTATCATTCTTAGATGATGACCTACCATTCGGAAAAAATTCAATTTGCCTTGCATTTACTTCCGTCACCGTATGTTCTGTACCTGTTTTATCTGTATATTTTCTAACGTAAATATAACCCGTTATACCTATCAAATCGCCCTTTTGAGTATGCGCGGATAATGCTTCTGCAACCTTATCCCATGCAATACAATTAAAGAAATCCGTTTGATTTCCACCCGAAAACGGTCTCTTAACAGCCAACGAAAATGATGCTACATTTTTGCCTGTTTGTTTCGTCTGCCGTACAACAACATCTCTTGTCAATCTGCCAACAAGATTTACTGTATTCATTTAATCAATCCTCTCTGTTATTGTCTTAGCGTATTGTTTGAATGGTTCTATCTCCTGTTCCGGCACGTTTATTTTTGTAACTATGCCTTTCCTGCTCGGCATATCATTTTCACTCTGAGGTGTTACAGGAGCTTTAACATAATCACCGAGAGCGATTGTTGGAACAGTGCAGTAATAGCAATATTCCTTTCCTCTTGGTTTGCCTTCATCATCTACAAATTTAATTTTTATTACTTGCTTCATCTTTGCTTTCTCCCTCTCAATTTTGCATCGCATTCATTATTTCCAAAACATTTTGTTCAAGAGGATGTTTTGACTTGATTCGATTTACAATTTTATAACCTTTAGAAAAGTACATTTTGACTTCCTTATTGTTATCTGAATTAATAATTACTGTATCATCAGCATTAGTCATTACAACATATTTATTCAATCTTTCCGCCTCCATTTTTATTGATTACATAATGCGAGTACCTGTTCTGTATCCATGTCCCATTTTGGACCGAATTTTGAATATTGCTTCCTTGGTTTTTTCTCAGTAGCGGCATATTTTCCACCCTTTAAATTAGGCATTAATTCGCCCATATCCAACCATACTTTTATGCCTTGGTCGCTTAGGTTATTTAAAATATGGCTTACTGTTTCATATATTAATACATCATTCGGTTTTGCATTAGTTTTCCGGTTCATCATACTGTATATCCTCTGCATTTTCGTCATCTTCGTCATCTTCGGCATTGATTTCTCGATACACACCCTCGATTACATCTTCTGCATCTTTCTTGTCTTCTTCAAGTTGAGGTTTTGCCGAATTAAGCTGTGCATACTCTTGCTTTGTATCTTCTTTTTCAAGGTCATCCATGCTCACCTGTCCGTTGTCAATAGTTTTCATTACGAATTGACACTTATCTTCATCCCATACCATTTCATAATCTCCGCTTACATGACCTGATACCTTTTCTTGAATCTTCATAACAGATTCTACTTTATGAATAAAACTCGGTCGAACGATTTCACGGTTCATACCGTTTCCCGATACAAAGTCAGGAACCATATCATTTTTTGTGCTGATTTTCAACTTTACTGTAACTTCTGCTTCATCACTGTGTTTGCTCTCCATATTTGAAAGCGTTCTTCTTAAAATCTTGTTAAAATCCGTTTTTAAACCAAGAAATACATCACTGTCAAGATTCAATTCATAAATACCTTTTTTCTGTTCGTTTGCCATTTTAAAATCCTCCATTTATATGTTTTATACATTTTCCTTTATATATTTATTTCTGCAATATTCGCTACAGAAATCGTGCCACTCGCCATGTATCTTACATGCCATCCAGCCTTTTTCTTTCAATTCGTTTTGAAATGATTTGTAGTCAGGATAATTGTCTGTAAATTCTGTTCGTTCTGTATTACCACAGCAATCACATTCGGCTACAATTTCACCTTCACCATATATATCCGACCATTCTAAATCTTTCATGATTCCACCTCCGATATTTTGACAACCACTCTTGGCTCGTCTGAATAGAATTTTCGTACTGCGGTATCTACTATTTGAGAATCATCATAATATGCAATGCCGTTCAACGCATCAGCAATAATCTTGATTATGTTATCCATATCGGGTTTCTTCGTTGGTCTTATCACCTTATCTCGCATCAGCTGTTGCCGTTTCTTTGATGTACTTGCAGGTATCGCAAAATACGCAGTCAATCTCATATCAAGTTGAACACCCTTCGCAAACATTCTTTGGCCGCATTGATTCCAATACTCCATTTTCACATAATTCTCATAATTTGCTGTTGTATCAGGGGTATATGTACGGACTATATTTCCTTGCCTTGAAAACTTAGGTCTACCCTTTCCTTTAGGCTCTCCTCTAATTGTGAATTTTAATTCCATTACAAATTCCAATCCTCCATTGCCATTTATTCTTCTTTGTAACAAACGAAGTATGTATATGCTCTTGCCTTCTCCGTAAGTTTTTTACGCTCAAATTTAACCGTATATCCTTCCTTAGCGAGAATTTGAGCAATCATACATCTATCTTCTTCTTTTGAGATGCGAATATATTTATATTCGTCCTTACTCTCCGACATTTATTTCACCTCCTTCAATGACCGTTCATATCGTTGTTTAGCTGAAATTAATCTCCATGAGGTACCTGTAATTTCGACTGGATAACACATTTCAAGCACTCTGTCATATATTCTGTCAGTCTGCATATCAATTCGTTGTGTCATCTGAGGAACTGACAGATTAGTTGTTATTATCAACGGTTTCTTTACTCTATATCGGCTATCTATAAGGTTATATATACGTTCATATGCGTAATCGGTTTTTCTTTCTGCACCGAAATCATCAATAAACAAAAAATCAGCCTTATTTAACTTATTGATATAAGCTTCATCTTCATTCCTATAGCCGTTGTCAAGCATCTTTACAATAGATGTCATAATTGCATAATATCCATTATTAATCAACTCGTTTGCCATGCATGCCGCTATAAGAGTTTTTCCTGTTCCGACACCACCTGTAAACATCAAGCCTTGATTTTCGGACAACATTCTCTCTGCTTCAGTACAATATCTGCGAGCTATTTTCAAAGCATTTTTATTACCCTCTGTAACAATAACATTTTTAAAATTACTGTCTTTAAATCTTTCATCCATCAGACTGTTTTTCCTTAGAGAGCGTACAACTTCTTGAAATTCTGCATCCTTAGCTGCTTTTTCAAGCTTTTCTACCTCTTTTTTTCTGCACTCACACATCACAGGTAAAAGTCTAAGTTTACCCATCATCACCATTTTTATTGCTTGCGGAGTATGACAGTGAGGGCATAAAGGAATTTCCGTATCTTCCGTGACCTCATTCGTAAGCATTATTTCTTTAAAATTCATAATTACATATCACCTCTGTAGCCATCAGGTATTTGAACGGAATCAAACGGATTCGATTTTTGTACATTAGAGTTTTTCAAATACGGATATTTCTCAAATGTACTCTCCACTACCCAATTAAGAATAGTTCTATAGTCATCTTTATATTTTTTTCCGGTACTGCCTTTGTAATTGTCCAATACCTCAATAAATTTCTTGGTAGCATTTTCTCCATATTTTTCAACCAACTTGTTATATTCCGTTTCTGTCATTGAAACATATTCTGCATATTTAATGACATTGCGAGTTACCGTTTTAACCGTTTTTTTCTTAGCAGGTGTTTCTATCTTTGGTTTTTCGGGAACACCATCTATTCTTCGTGTTAATTTTGTTTTAAGACGTTTCACAAGTGCATCAGACCAAATTATACGTTTTTTATTCCATAATTCAGCGTCTATTGCTTCTAAGCTAACCAGTGCTTCTATAATTTCATTTGCCTTAGCTTCAGATATGTTGCATTTTGCAACATATCTAAGCCAATTCTTTCTGTCCGAGCAGTCAAGTTGCATTTCATCTGACTGCACCAAACATTCAAGTGTTATAAACCAAAAAGCATATCCATCATTGCCGTATAAACCTCTCAATATAGATAGTGTTTCATTCTCCACGGCATCAGAATCATGGATAAAATAATTCAAACCTTTTGACATATTACCACTCCAATTCCGCAATTTTAGATTCTTGTATTTCATCCTTTACCATGCGTTCATTCACGGCTTCTACAAGGTTAAAATACTGCTGTTTGGTTAATTTCTTAGTTGATTCAAACCCAAACGAGTCACATATTTCTTTGATGATATTGACACCATCTTCACCGTATATTTTTGTGACATTATCAAATAATCTTGTTCTTTCTTCGTGAGCAATTAATTGGTCCATATCATCGATTTCTCTACACTGACCTTCAATAACATCATTTGCATTTTCAGTATTTGAAGGCTCACTTTTTGGCATATTACTGCCATACTCTTGACTTCCCATTTCAACATCAGTATATAAACCTTCATAATCAGTCGGAAACGCTGCTCTCAATGCCTGAGATACTGCAACCTTTTCAATCATCGTACACGGTTTCGACTTCCAATTTGCCTGTCCCTTATCATATTCTTTCAAACCGACTTCTTTATATGTTTCATCTTCTCGACCACGTTTTTCACGAAAAACTCTACACCAACCACCAATCAAGGTTTCAGTAGGATATAGACACGTTCCTTCTTTTTGTATGACTTCACCGCCACGTTGTACAACAATACCTGATTTTCTTCCGATATACTCAGGATTTTCTTCTGCTCTGCGTTTGTATGTTTCATATCCGACAACCAACTGAAAATCATTACCAAATTTTATGAAATAGACTTCACCTGTAAATGGATTTAATTTCTGATATTTGCAAAGCTCCATACCAAGTTTCAATTCTTGATCTGTTAGCTGTCCACCGCCCTTGACAAGATATTTTTTTACATCTTCAGCCGTAAGCGTTACTTCACCAAACGCCGAATCGTACTTAACTATCATATCTGTAGCATTTGTAGTTGCATTTGTAGTTGCATTAGCCATCTTAAATTACCTCACTTTCTCAAACTAACCTTATTTACTTCTCTGTATTCAATACCTTCAATTTCGATTGTTCCCTTTGAATTTTTGATTAATTTCTTAACTGCTGACATATCGACCGGTCTAATTTCAACACCATTAAATACAATAGGCACTTTGTACGAATCTACTGATACAATCTCATAGTCCTTCGTTGTACTCACTCCCTTAACAGTCGGAGCTGATTGTACCGGAAGTGATGCACCTGACTTTTGAAAATTTTCTGCTATTATAGCTTCTTCCATTGCCTTCTCTGCTTCTTTAATTTTTCCGTTGGCTTCAAGTTCAGTAGCTTTATTTATACTTTCTTCTAAGCTTTGCTGTGCCATTTTCTTTATGTAAGCTTCTTCTGATCGTCTTTTTTTCTCTTTTTCATCCAAATACGAGTTCATCGCTCTCTTAATCGTTTTTTCCGCCTCCACAAACGGCTTTAACACTTCTTTTTCTCTGTCACATATTTTTTTGTGTGCTTGATGTGCCGCCGCCTTTAACGGCTTGAAAAATTCTGTCACCTCGGAAGTCTTTCCTTTAATTTTGCTTCCGAGTTTACCAGCTTCAGCATAAGCATCGTCATCTGTTATCTTAAAATGTTGCACTTCTTCCTTATAACCTACACCAACAGATACATAATTTTCACCCTCTGTCTCATTGTTTTGAATAACCGCTACAACAGTTTCTTTATTTTCTTCCATCTAAAATACCTCCCAAAACACCACCGAATAACATTTCTCCTAATTGTTCTTCATCGGCAATTTTCAATCTCATAATGGTTGCCACTGTTTGATTTATCATAACCTTATAACTATCTGACTTTGTTTCATTTAACCTATCAGCCGTCATCATCAAAGCTATCATTGCGATATTTTGAGCCATACCGTTATTTTGCGAATTAAGCCATACCTCAATATTTTTTGCCGTTTCTAACGCTTCATCAAAAAATGCATCTGCCATAAGCTTAGCAGAAGCACCACCGCTTATATCTTTAATCTCATCAATTTCTTTATCAAATTTGCTGATTTTCTCCTGTGATACATTCACCTTTCCAAAATACTCTGATTCTGACTTTTGTTTTCTTGTTTCAAACATTCTTACTTCCTCCTTATAAATTTCGACTTATAGTTATTTATCTGTAAAAGCGCTACAAATACGCTCCAACATTCGTTATCATGAGCATCATAATCTATCATTTCGTACTTTCCATTCGACTTTAAGTGAATTATTGATTTCCCTGATACTTCTATACCATGCGAGCTAAACGCTTGTGCATAGGCTTCAAGCTGAACTCTTGTCAACATCTCATTCACACCCGATGTTGTCTTATAATCGATTATTGCTAAATGATTATTTATCAAACAAACTTCATCAATAGTACCTGCATACATCATTGTTTTGTGATATATGCGATATTCACTTGCCAAATGAACCGGCTTATATTTTTGATGCCATTCTTTAAATGCAGTATAGTAAGCTTCAAATTCAGGCTCTATTTCATCTACACCATACTTACTATACATTTCTATAGCTTCATGAACTGCTGTTCCTCTATCGGCGGCTTTTTTCATCACATCAGGTGATATTGCCGAATACAATTCATCCGATAATGGATTCATCAGAGTTGTAACAGATGGAAGCTCAAATCCTTTTAATGTGTAAATATGTTTTCGTTCATCAAATTTCAGCTCCGTCATAGGCTCGAATTTATCAATACTCATTATCGTATTCAGCCACCTTTCTATGTTCTGGGGCATACACATCATAGAGATATTCACCTATACAATCTTCACAGACAATTTTATCATCGATTTCGTAATATTCATCACCGTAATATATGTCATCACCGCATCCGGCACATTCATGAAACAGTTTTTCTTCCGACATATCATTTCCGTAATTTCCTGTTCTTGCAATCTCCATAGTTGCAACTGCATCAGGACTACTATTTGGCACTCTCATTATTCTAACCTCATTTCTTTAAGCAAACATTCGTGTTACAGAAGTTATGAAATTCATCGTCAATTCATCAACTATGCAATCTTCGATAAGTATTTTTACATAACTTGCATTTTTATTATTTCTTAAAGCCTTTTGACTACAATAATCTAAAGCTTCTCTGAAACTCTCCGTAGAAATCGATTTACCGATTTTATTCTCAACAGAGTGTTTAACCGATTTTAAGGAATCGTACAATCCTGATATATCCACGTTTCAATACCTCCCAATTCTTTTCAAGCTTATAGGCTACAAAAAGTATTAACGGAAATACAAATATTTCACCGCCAACAGCGACATATAATCTACTGTTGTATGCTAATCTAAATGATATAATCGTTAATATAACAGCCAATTCGATTACAATCAGATAATAAATCTTTCTTTGTGTTTTACTTATCATCTTCATTCCTCCTATTCGTCATAAAGCCTATTTCCATAGGTTTCATTTTTGAAAGTGCTTGAATTAATTCAGCATCATCTGAAATGTTGTAGTTTTCTTTTAAATAATTGCGAACACTTTCTATATTTTCCATTGTTTTTGCTCGCCCAACTTACCGTACGGTAAGTCACCATCAAAAAAAATTTCATTAAATTCTAAAAGACTGAGCTGTAGCTTAATTGCTATTATCGCTTCTTCTTTAGGAGTAAATAACACTTCACCACGCTCTTTCTTTGAATACGAATCAAAGGATTTTTCAATGAAATTCGCCATATCGGTTTGCGTATATCCTTTTTCAACACGCTTACCTTTTAATTTTGTTCCGTTCATGGGGTACCTCCTTTTCTTTGTTTTCTATGATACTATTCTAACTTACCATACGGTAAGTTGTCAAGTGTTTTTTTGAATTATTTTATAAAAAATATAATTTATATTTACATATTCGTAATTTATGGTATAATTAAGTTGAGGTGATTACTATGTCAGACTTTGGTAACAGACTAAAAAAAATAATTGACACAAGAGGTGTAACTCAGCGTTGGCTTGCTGAAAAATCAGGTACAACCGAAGCATCAATATCAAGATATACTTCAAGCAAACAAGAACCGCCATTCGTCAAAACATTAAAGGATATGGCTATAAGTCTTGGAGTATCTGCCGATTATCTTGTCGGTGTAACAAATGTCGAAACTCCTAATCCTAACTTTCCGGAAGATATACTTCTCCTTGTTCAAGCATACACTCGTGCTTCAGATGCTGATAAAACAGTTTTATGGGCGTTATTTGACAAATATTTGTCTCCGCTTGATAAAGATGTGCTTAATGAGGTTTTATCGAATAATGATACAAATTAAGGGTTTTACGATATGAATAAAATAATTGATACACTAAATACACAAAAAGCAGCTATCTATATTAGAGTATCTACACACCATCAAATTGATAAGGACAGTCTTCCATTACAACGTGAAGACCTTATTAATTATGCAAAGTACGCTTTAAATATAGATAACTATGAAATCTTTGAAGATGCAGGATATTCTGCAAAAAACACAGAACGACCATCATATCAGTACATGATGTCAAAACTTCGTACCGGAGAATTTTCGCATCTTCTTGTATGGAAAATCGACAGAATCAGTAGAAATCTTCTTGATTTTGCTACTATGTATGAAGAATTAAAAACACTTGGGGTTACATTTGTCAGTAAAAATGAACAATTCGATACTTCGTCCGCAATCGGAGAAGCAATGTTGAAAATCATACTTGTATTTGCTGAGCTTGAACGAAATATGACATCCGAACGTGTTTCGGCGGTTATGCTGTCAAGAGCAACAAACGGTCAATGGAACGGTGGTAGAGTACCTTACGGTTACAATTATGACAAATCTACAAAACAGTTTTCTATTCACCCCATCGAAGGCAATCATATCAAAAAATTGTACGACCTATATTTAGAAACACAATCAATGCTTGCGGTTGCAAAATACTTTAATGAACATGGAATAAAAACAAAGACGGGAAATAACTGGTCTCCTACTACTATAGGAAAAATACTTGCAAGCAGATTTTATCTTGGAGAGTATCAGTACAATCTCCATAAAGACGGTATTGGCGGTGCTGGTGTTGCATCTTTGAAGCCTGAAGATGAATGGATAACGGTAAAAGACCATCATCCTGCCATAATTGAAATCGAGCAATGGGATAAATGCGCTGAAATACGAGCATACAATCATCGCCGGTCAAATGCACCAAAACGATATAAACGTAAAAATACGCACATATTTGCAGGTTTAATCATTTGCGGTAAGTGTGTAAGCACATATCAAGCTACAATCGACCGTGCAAGAACAGGAGGCTATCGTCCATCCATATATTTATGTTCACGCAGAAAACAATATTCAGACTGTCAAAACAAGTATATGTCGGATATAACGCTTGGTCCATTTATTTTGAATTACATTTCCAACATCATTAAAGCCAATGCTAATATGGGTAAAACAACAACACCGGATATGTTCAAGAAAAAGTTACTTAGAGGTGACGTATTTAAAGACGTAAAGGATATTGCTCCTTCAGGTTTAAATGAAATGTACAATATGATTGTATCAAAAAAATTTAATTCTGACCCTTTCACTTCTACTGTGCATAGAGATGAAAGTCAACCTGATTTTGCTTCAGAACGTGAATTACTAATAAGCGAAAAACGTAAGTATCTTAGAGCTTTAGACAGGCTAAAAACTCTATACTTATACAATGACAATGCAATGGCCGAAAAGGACTACATCATTGAAAATAAAAATATTTTAGACAATTTAAAGAGAGTCGATGAACGACTTGAAGAAATAGAAAAAAACAGTTCACAAAACTTCACTATTACGGACAGTGAGTTTATCGAAAAAGCGAGTTATTTTATCATATCGCAAGAATTATCAAATCAGCGATATATTAACTTCAATAGCTTAATACAGCACATAGATACAAATGTGTTAAAAAATTTTATACAATCCGTAATAAAAAAAATTGTTGTTTTGGACGGAAGAATTACATCAATACAGTTTAAAAACGGTATTGAGCATGATTTTTTATATTAACAGAATACAAAGAAAATACCCCTGCATTCCATGAATACAGGGGTTTCTGATATTTTTATTTCTTTTTTGGTCTCACGTCTCCCACAAGCATCGCATCGCCAAATGAAAAAAATCTGTATTTTTCCTGTACCGCTGTTTTATAGGCATTCAGCACATTTTCTCTGCCCGCCAAAGCACTTACAAGCATTATAAGTGTTGATTCAGGCAAGTGGAAGTTTGTTATAAGCGCATCTATAACGTGAAATTCCTTACCCGGATAAATAAATATATTCGTCCAGCCTGTTTTTTGTTCAAGTTTTTCGTTTTCCATTCCGACCGTTTCCAAAACTCTTGTAGCAGTTGTTCCGACAGAAATTACACGTTTACCGTTTGATTTTGTTTTATTTACCAAATCGGCTGTTTCCTGCGGAAGTATATAAAATTCCGAGTGCATTTTATGTTCAAGTATATCATCGGCTTTAACAGGTCTGAATGTTCCGAGTCCGACGTGAAGTGTTACATAACCTATATTAACGCCTTTTGCCTTAATCTTTTCAAGCAATTCGGGTGTAAAGTGAAGTCCTGCCGTAGGTGCCGCCGCACTGCCGGGATTTTTTGCATACACTGTTTGGTATCTGTTTTTATCTTCAAGTTTATGTGTTATATAGTGAGGCAGAGGCATTTCTCCGAGTTTATCCAAAACCTCCTCAAATACTCCCTCATACTCAAACTTAACAAGTCTGTTACCGTCATTTATAACGTCCAAAACCTCTGCTTTAAGCTCACCGTTGCCAAAAACAAATCTTGCGCCGGGTTTAGCTTTTCTGCCAGGTTTCAAAATCACTTCCCAAGTATCAAGCGTATGCTTATGCAAAAGCAAAAATTCAATAGCACCGCCCGTACCCTCCTTTTGACCGTACAGACGTGCCGGAAGTACCTTTGTATCATTCAATATAAGTGCATCACCCTCATTTAGTTCATCGACTATATCATAAAAATGCTTATGCTCAATTTCACCTGTATTTTTATCAAGTATCATAAGCCTTGAAGAACTTCTGTCCTTTAAAGGTTCTTGTGCAATAAGTTCTTCGGGCAAGTCATAATAAAAATCCGTTCTTTTCAAAATAATTACCTCTTTTTTCTGTTCATTTAGATTACATTATATCAAAAAAATAAGGTTGTTGCAATACTTTGCGACAACCTTATTAAATTTTAAGAAATTCTTTTTAGCTATACCAAAAGCATATTCTGTTCGTCACTACCCATACCGAGTGCCGTACGGCTTCCTATACCCTAATAACACGAATAATGAATTAACTTCTTTAATAATTCACAACTGCTATAATCACCGTGAATTTTAAAAGACACACTTCCCGTCATACCTGTCAATTATTTATGTAAAATTTTTATTTAGCAAAATGTATAATACAGAAAATTAAGGAAACAATACTAAATACTACAATGTATATGGAGGAACACAAAATGAATCAACAACAAAAAAAGGAAACAAAAAAGCTACCAAGCTTTTACATAGCACTTTGTTGCTGTGTATTGGCAATCGGTATAGCCGGTTATTTTACCGAAAGACACAATTCAGACTCATCAAGTATGCTAAGCAATGAGATAGCCGATAACAGTGGCAGCGAAGTTTTTTCGGATTCAACCGACAAGTTCACTTCTTCCGCTCTGAACGTTTCAGGAGATGAAACTCAAGAGGCGTCATCAGCAAATGTAGAAGAGAGTTCGGAAGTTGTATCTGATACAGAAACCGCTCAAAGTACCGACACTCAAGCCGATATACCTGTTATGTCCGAGCAACAAGTACCTGTTGAGGACTATGCGGTCAACAATCCCGACGTTGACCAAACCGCAGTTATCGTATCATCCGAACAACCTGCATTTATTATGCCTGTAAACGGAAATACACTTGAAGGATATTCGGACAAATTAAAATACAACGAACAGCTTTCCGATTGGCGTACCCACAACGGCATTGACATTGCCGCCAACACAGGCTGCAGTGTACAAGCCGTTGCTGACGGCGTTATTGACGAAACAGGCAAAGACGCAATGGGCGAATATGTAATAATATCTCACGCCGCAGGATTTATAACGAAATATATGGGGCTTGAAAATATTGAAAATCTTACTGTAGGTAAAGAAATAAAATCAGGTGAAGTTATCGGAACGTCAGGTAAATGTACCGGTGAAAATGTGACCGATCCGCATATTCACTTTGAAATGTCAAAAGACGGAGTTTTGGTAAACCCAACCGACTACCTTCCTCAACAATAAAAACAAAATGAGTCTGTAGACAAAATGTCGACAGACTCATTTTTACTATCTGTTATTGTAAAATGCAACATATGATTTATATGCCATATATACATCACTTTTCGCAGTAACTTCAAACGGTGCGTGCATTGAAAGTACGGGAACACCGCAGTCAATAACGTCCATATTAAGATTAGCAACGTACTGTGCAATTGTACCGCCGCCGCCTTGATCAACCTTACCGAGTTCGCTTGTCTGCCAAATTACTCCGTTATCGTCAAGTATCTTACCTATTTCATAAACAAATTCGGCAGACGCATCAGAAGATTCCGATTTACCTCTTGCACCCGTATACTTCATAAGCACCATACCGCAGCCTGCAAATGCCGCATTACGTTTTTCATATACGGATTCATAGTTCGGATCAACCGCCGCACCGACGTCAGATGACAAGCAAGCTGAATTTTCTATTGTTGTATTATAATCGGTAATTGTGCAGTTGCCGTTAATCTTTTCAATAATTTCCGCAAGAGTCATTTCAAAGAATGCACTAAGCATACCCGTATTACCCGTTGAACCGATTTCTTCTTTATCAACAAGGATTGCAAGTGCTGTCTTTTTAGGATTTTGAACAGCGAATATACCCTTTAATGTAGTAAATGCACACACTCTGTCATCTTGACCGTATGCACCGACAAAGCTTTCGTCAAGTCCGACATTCTTAGCCTTGAAAGCAGGTACAATTTCAATTTCGGCACTTAAGAAATCTCTTTCTGTTATGCCGTATTTTTCGTTAAGATGTTTCAAAATCGCAAACTTAACCTTTTCGCTTACATCTTCCGATTTAACAGGCATACCGCCTATAAGAATATTAAGATTTTCTCCCTCTATTCCGTCAATCATTTTCTTTGTCATTTGGTCTTTAGCCAAATGCGGCAAAAGGTCTGTCACGCAAAATACAGGGTCGTTTTCATTTTCACCTATATTTAATATCACCTTCTTACCCTCTTTTGTAAAGATAACACCGTGCATAGCAAGAGGAATTGCAGTCCATTGATACTTCTTAATACCGCCGTAATAATGCGTTTTCAAAAGTGCCATATCATTGCTTTCATATAGCGGATTTTGCTTTAAGTCAAGTCTTGGTGAATCGATATGTGCGCCGACAAGATTTACACCGTTTTTAATATCTTCACTGCCGATAACCGCAAGTAAAATATTTTTGTTTCTGTTAATCTTATAAACCTTATCTCCCGCCTTTAACTGCTTTACTGAATTAATATTCTTAAATCCGTGAAGTTCAGCCATTTTTATCGACTTTTCAACGCATTCACGTTCTGTCTTTCCCTCATCAAGAAATTCGCGATATTCGTCGCAAAGTTCAAACATTTCCTTATATTCCTGTTCGCTCAAATTCTCATACACATTTTTTCTTTTGTATGATAATTCAATAAATAACTCTTTATCTGTCATATAAATCATAACCTTTCTGTCCGCTGATAAAAATAATATACGCGGCTTATTGCGGACGAATAAGACGTCATTTATTTTTATTATTGACACTCATTATACCACAAATACAAAAAATAGTCTACATAAAACGAATTTCTTATTTCATATTTTTTCTTGATTGTTTTAATTCCGTGCATTTTGACCATAATGTAATATATAAAAAAGTTATGCTCTGTGCAACTCTGTCAAGTATGTAATTATGCAGATAAATATGGATTTTGTCACTTGATAAATTTATAACAACGTGATATAATATCTAATATGAATATTAATAAAAAAGACAATAATCTTATTGTCACAGGTTTAAAAGATTTTAACTTACACCACATATTTGATTGCGGTCAATGCTTTCGTTTTAATGCAGTAAGCGAGAATTCATATTTCGGCATTGCAAAGGACAAGGCTCTTTTAATATCGCAAAATGATGATGAAGTTATATTTCACGATACAACTGAAGACGATTTTAAGAATATTTGGTATGATTACTTCGATTTAAACCGCGACTACAGCGAAATCAAGAGCAGATTATCCAATGACCCGGTTATGAAAGAAGCTGTTTCATACGGTGACGGTATTCGTATACTTAACCAGGATTTATGGGAGGCTGTTATTTCTTTCATCATTTCGGCAAGCAACAATATTCCGCGAATCAAAGGCATTATAGAAAGACTTTGCGAAAACTTCGGAAAACAAATAAGTTATATGGGCAAAACATATTACACGTTCCCCGATACCGATACGATTTATTCTCTTTCAAAAGAAGATTTATCGGTTATCCGTTCCGGTTTTCGTGACAAATATATAATGGACGCCGCAGACAAATTCAAGAGCGGCACTCTTACGGAAGAATATATAAAATCACTGTCAACTCCGGACGCCAAAAAAGCATTAATGACTATTAACGGTGTCGGCAACAAGGTCAGCGACTGTATACTTTTATTCGGTCTTGGCAGAGTGGACTCATTCCCCGTTGACGTTTGGATTAAACGCATAATGGAATACTGTTATTTTGACGGTGAACAAAGCATACCTGCAATATCCGCATTTGCAGAAAAGCATTTCGGCGATATAGGCGGTTTTGCTCAGCAATATCTATTCTTCTATGCAAGAGAAAACAAAATCGGCACTGAATAATCACTTTTCAGCCCACATTAAAAGTGATTTTAAGACAAGTATATCGTGGGCGGAAAGGATTTGAATTTCAGAGTGTTAGTGGATTTAAAAAGAATAGTAGCATATATATGTCCTTTCTGTTCAAATATGTCGTCAAAATCACTTTCAATATTTAATTTTTCGGGTAAAGACAAGGTTCAGCTTATATGCCCTACTCACGGCTGTCACGAAACCTGTGTTACAATAGCCGAAAAACACGATAAATACAAATTTGACATCGAATGTCCGATATGCGGTGACAACCATTCGTACACAACAACGAAAGAAAACTTTTGGAACAAACCGCTGTTAACATACAAATGTCCCGTTGCGGGAATAGATGTATTTTTTGCCGGCGAAAAAGATTTGGTTGAAAATATGCTTAACGAAAACACTGATATGTTTTCAGATATTCTCGATGAATTTGACGATGACGACAGTGATATTTCTTTTAACTTGATTTATTCAATTATCGAACGTCTGCACGCCTTGCAGGAATCACATAATATTTCCTGTGCATGCGGAAGTGAAGATATTGAATTAAATATCATAAACGGCAACATTATTCTGACGTGTCTGCAATGCAAAAAATCAAAAGCCATCGAGACAACAGAAGAAACTTTAACACGATTATTAAATGCAAAAGCAATTATAATCGGTAAATAATTTTGAATATAAATTAAATTTATATATTTATTTTATTTATTTTAAGGAGGACTTTAAAATGATAGTTTCAGCAACTGAAATGCTAAAAAAGGCAGTTGAAGGCAAGTATGCCGTAGGTCAGTTCAACATCAACAATCTTGAATGGACAAAGGCTATACTTCTAACAGCTCAGGAAAACAACTCACCTGTAATTCTTGGTGTATCTGAGGGTGCAGGTAAGTATATGACAGGTTTTAAAACTGTTGCGGCAATGGTTAAGGCAATGGTTGAAGAACTTAACATCACTGTTCCTGTTGCTCTTCATCTTGACCACGGAACATACGAGGGCTGCTACAAGTGTATCGAGGCAGGTTTCTCATCAGTAATGTTTGACGGTTCACACTTCCCTATCGAAGAAAATATCGCAAAGACATCTGAGCTTGTAAAAGTTTGCCACGAAAAAGGTCTTTCAATCGAGGCTGAAGTCGGTTCAATCGGCGGCGAAGAAGACGGCGTTATAGGTGCAGGCGAAATTGCTGACCCTAACGAATGTAAGAAAATCGCCGATCTTGGCGTTGACTTCCTTGCAGCAGGTATCGGTAACATTCACGGTAAGTACCCTGCAAACTGGAAAGGTCTTGACTTTGACGCTCTTGCAAAAACAAAGGAACTTATCGGCGACCTTCCGCTTGTTCTTCACGGCGGTACAGGTATTCCTGCAGATATGATTCAAAAGGCAATTTCACTTGGCGTTGCAAAAATCAATGTTAATACAGAGTGTCAGCTATACTTCCAAGAGGCTACAAGAAAGTATATCGAAGAAGGTAAAGACCTTGAAGGTAAAGGTTTTGACCCAAGAAAACTTCTTGCTCCAGGTTTTGAGGCTATTAAAGTTATTGTTAAAGAAAAGATGGAACTTTTCGGTTCAATCAACAAAGCATAATTTTAGTAATGAACAAACACCCCTTATCATACTATTTGATAAGGGGTGTATTTTTATGATTAAAAAACTAAAAATTTTCTCGGTTGTAATATTCGTTTCTCTGCTTTACTGCGGTATTCTCGGAATTGTTTTCAATTCCGTTTCAAGTGTTCCCGTTCTTTCGGTGAATATTTCCGACGGTGTTGATATGCCTATTATTATGTACCACAGCGTATTGAAAGACACCGATTTATCAGGGAAATACATTGTCACTCCCGACACATTGAAAAACGATATTAATTTTTTGAAAAACAAAGGCTACACCTTTGTTTCCGCACAAGAATTAATCGACTATACTAACGGCACGTCCAAACTTCCCGACAAACCCGTTATGCTCACATTTGACGACGGTTTTTATAACAACTACGGTTACGTTATGCCTATACTTTCAGAGTATGACGCAAAAGCGGTTATTTCTGTTGTGGGAAGTTATACCGATGAATATTCCAAAAGTAATATCGCAAATATGACATACGGTTATGTACGTTGGAGCGAGGTTTATGATATGTTTATTGACAAGCGTGTTGAAGTCGGCAATCACTCCTACGATTTTCATTCAAATAATCACGGCAGAAACGGTTCAAAGCGTAACAGCGGCGAAAGCGAAGATACATACAAGAATATATTTGTTGCCGACACACAAAAAGCCCAAGACAGATTTATGACAAAAACAGGCTTTGCACCGATTATATATACATACCCTTTCGGTGCTTACAGTGAAGAAACCACTGATATGTTAAAATCAATGGGATTTAAGATGAGTTTAACTTGTAACGAAGGAATTAATCATATAACCGATGCCGATTCATTGTTTATGCTAAAAAGATATAACCGTCCAAGCGGTATTTCCACCGCTGACTTTTTTTCCAAAATGGGTATAGACTAAAAAATTAAGCAAGGCTTTGCCTTGCTTAATTTTATTTCTTATCGTCTTTATTCTCTTTTGCGTCTTTGTTCTCTTTTCTTGTAAGCATATAATACTCTACCGCTTCATACTCATCAAGAGCATTTGAAGTATCTTCATCTCTGCTTACCCAGTTGCCATCACTGTCGTAATGTCCCATTGCATTTATTTGCGGTACATCATTTCTTACCTCTGATGTAAAGTTTTCAATTTCATTCTTCGGAACATTCGCCGTATCAAGCAACAAGTCTGACAAATAGTTAGGACTTGTCTTTAAATCATCCTGACTTTCTATATCGTAATTCGCCCATATAACGAATGGAATTTTATATCTTTGTTGCAATTCCTCAGTTGATAATTTTGACAAGCTTTTTCCGTAAAGTTCTTCATAAAATTCCTGTTCAACAGCAGGCTGATGGTCACCGAACATTACAACGATTGTCGGTTCGTCATAATTTTTTAAATATCTGACTAATTCTTCAAACGCTTTGTCACTTTCTTTTATAAGTGACAAATACTGTTCTGCCTCTTTGTAATGACCTTGCAAATTTGAAATTGTTACAGTCGGAAATTCTCCGCCGTCATATGTGTATCCGCCGTGATTTTGCATTGTAACATTGAATAAGAACATCTTTTCGCCCGGCTTTTTATTTTCAAGCCGGTCTGTTACAAGTTTAAACGAAGTTCTGTCGCTCACATAATGACGAACATACTCAATATCATCTTCGTCCATATATTTTTTGATATTATCAAAACTTATAAATTCATCAAAGCCCATAAGTTCATAAATCTTTTGTCTGTTCCAACATCTTCCCAAATACGGATGAACGGCTACGCTCTTATATCCGAGTTCATCAAGATGTGACGGAAGTGAGAACGGATATTGTTTTGACACATATTGAAGATACGGCACCGAACCTCTCGGCAACACGCCCATTGAAAGCCCCGTCAAAAATTCAAATTCGGTATTACAAGTATATCCGCCGAACGGTGACACCAACAGTTGACCTTTTATCGTATTCTTAGTCATACTGTGTATAAACGGCATATAATCTTCACTCGTCTGAAGGTCACCGACAACGTTCAAATCCGAAAAGCTCTCATTCATTATCGCAATGATATTCGGCATTTCTTCTTTGTCAACAGTCGTTTGTTCCTCACTGTCGGCATTACTCAAAAGTGCCTGTACGTCCTCTTCCTTATATCCTTTAGGCTTGCTAAGCATCATTTTTCTTACGTTAATATAGAAACTGTATAACGAGCCATGCGTATTATTGGCGTGATACTGGTCGTACACATCCATTGATGAATTAGTAAAATCTATACATGACATTGTTATTATAAATGCAAGTGCAACTGCACCGCCGCTTAAAGAAAATATAAGATTTTTGTGCTTAAACTGCGGATTAAACGAAAATTTAGCGATTAACGTTATAACCAACACCACTATAACCGTTGCTACAACAATCGGGTATCTCAGCTGAAATGTGTAATTTTCCGCTACCTGTGCCGCCGTACCGATTGCAAGGAAATCGCTTGGAATTAGCGGTGTGCCTCTTAAAATATTTACAACGAAGCTTGACAAGTTGAATAAGTACGCAACAAGATTTGTTACTATTGCCGTCCATTTCATACTTCTTGTAATCGCAAGAATTATCGCCATAATCGCGACATAGAACATAATATTTATAAAGTATATTCCAAACGAATACTCTGCCGCCCCCGACAATATCATTGCCACCTGCATACAGAAAAACGGTGTCAGAGCAAATATGAATATCGAAATTGCTTTATAAAACTTATCCGATACATTTATTTTAACAGCGACAAGTGTCCATACTCCTATCACCAATATATATGACGTGAAATACATAAATCCGTCAAACTTTCCGTCTACGCTGAAAATGTTTGTATTTACGCTTATAAACGTCCATAAAGCCATTGCCAGCACGCTCGCAAATAAAACACGCGGCCATTTACCAAATGAAATCATTATTAATTCTCCATCACAAATTATTTTTTTCTATTGTAACATATGCTATATATTTATTCAAGCGTGAAAATATAACTATTTTTCCTTTATAATCTCAATCGCTTTTTGAAGTTGAGTATCTTTATCATGCTCAACCATTGACGCATACATATCTTTATATTCGTCAGGCATATCGACCTCAACATCAGGCTCAATGCCTATTCCGTGTATGCAAGTGCCGTTAGGTGTATAATATTTTGCAACGGTAAGCGACATTCCCGAGCCGTCATAGAACGGAAGTACGCTTTGCACTATTCCCTTACCGTAACTCTTTTTACCTACAACTGTTGCCTTGCCGTAGTCCTTTAACGCACCCGTAAACACTTCAGACGCACTTGCGCTGTTTTCGTTTATAAGTATCACTATCGGAATATCAAGACTTTCCGCATCCGAATTATAATCCGTTCTCTTGCCGGATTTTGTTTCGGTGTATGTTATAATACCCTCCGGTAAAATCATATCTGCCATATTGCAAGCCTCGTCAAGCACACCGCCCGGATTATCACGCAAGTCAATAATCATTTTGCTCATACCGCTTGACTGAAGTTCAGTAATCTTATCTTTAAATTCGCTGAATGTACTCTTTTCACCGTTATCCGATGTTGTATTGAAACCTGTCACACGGATATAACCGATATTGTCGTTAAGCATTTCACCGTCTACGGAATCGGTTGCAATATCACCTCTTGTAACCGTTATGTCAAGTTCTTCTTCACCGCGAAGAATTTTTATATCAACAGTCGTTCCTATCTCTCCGTTTTTGATATTATCCACCGCTTCTGAAAGCTTATCGCCGCTGTATTCCACACCGTCTATCGCCTTTATAATATCGCTTGGCTGTATTCCCGCGTTATATGCCGGACTGTCCTCAAACGGTGCGACAACTTCTATTTGATTATCGTCATTCACTCCGACTATTACTCCTATCCCGACATAGCCGTCTTGGATATTGTCTATATATGAAGAAAACTCGCTTTGAGTGTAGTAATGCGTATACGGCTCGTCAAGTCCGTCAACATATGCTTTAATCGCATCATCTCGAAGTTTTGTTTTGTCAAAATCATACAAATAGTTACTGCTAAGCATATTTTCAACTGCCGTCATTTTATTTGAAAAGGCCTTATTCTCGTCCTTGCTCGGAAGATATATCGCAATTCTGTCCTTTACAAACGATGTTAAATTGACGCTGATAAAAGCAGTAACAACAGCTGTTATCAATGCCGTCAAAACTATTTTTTTCTTATCAGACATATTTCATTGCTCCTTAAAAAACAAAAATATAGGGGTGTGGTTTACACACCCCCCAAAAATCATTATCAGATTTTCATTGAATTTGATTCAAGATACTTATGCACCATCATTGCCACTTTAAATACGATAGCCTGGTCAAACTTTCTCAAATCAAGACCTGTCAGTTTATAAATCTTTTCAAGTCTGTATACAAGAGTATTTCTGTGTACGAAAAGCTGTCTTGATGTTTCGCTGACATTAAGGTCATTTTCAAAGAACTTATTTATTGTCAAAATTGTTTCGTCATCAAGAGTTGATATATCCCCCTTCTTAAACACCTCTTGTAAGAACAATTCGCAAAGTTTTATAGGCAACTGATAAATAAGTCTGCCGATACCCAAATTATCATAATTTAGAATATACTTTTCTTCGTCAAACACTTTACCTACTTCAAGTGCAATCTGTGCCTCTTTGTATGCATTATTAATCTGGTCGATATTATAAGCAACTGTACTTAAACCAACGCATACTGTAAGCATTGTTTCCGCATTTACCGTATCAACAATAGCTTGTGCCGTTTCTTCAAGTTTTTGAGAATTTTCAACTTCCTTAAGTTCCTTTATAAGCACAAGATTTTTTGTATCTATATTGATAACAAAATCTCTCTCTTTATCCGGGAACATATTTCTAAGCACATCGTAAATACCTACTTCACCCTCGTCAAGCACCTTTATATAGAAAACTGCTCTCGGAATATCTATATCAACATGAAGTTCTCTTGCTTTTTGGTGTAAATCAAAAGAAAGAAGATTATCGAAAATGATATTTTGCATAAAATTGTTCTTGTCATATTTTTCATCATAATAATGACGTACATTATTTGCTGCAACAACAATGGAATTACAACAATACTTTGATACTTCATCAGTGCCTTCAACATATACCACATATTCGGCATACGGTTTATTTGACATTGAACGAACTGTATATCCGTCCTTAAAAAGTAATTTATCATTATTTGTAGCCGCATATACAAGATTTTCTATAATATCGCCTGTCGGTTCACCGCCGTTATTTGCCAAAACCAAGCCATGCGAATCCACAATACCGAATTTCTTTGGAAAAACATCAGCCATTTGCGTTACAATATTTTGAAATGCCTTGCTTATCATTTTCATTCCTCCAATTTGTTTATTTATAAATACAAATTATGCTATTATATTCTTCTATCATTATACACGAAATATGTCAAAAATGCAATAGCAGACGGCAATTTTTTTATTAATTTTCAGATTTAATCACAAAAATCGAGGCTTTTTGCCCCGATTTTTGTATTCTGCATTATACATATTTTCTAAGCTGTTTTAAAGCACTCTTTTCAAGTCTGGAAACTTGTGCCTGCGATATACCGATTTCTTCCGCAACCTCCATTTGCGTACGGCTTTGAAAAAATCTTAAATTCAAAATATGCTTTTCCCTTTCGTCAAGATGTTTCATTGCTTCGCTCAACGCAATATTTTCAAGCCAGTTTTCGTCAACATTTTTAGTGTCTTTAACCTGATCCATCACATAAATAGCCTCGCCTCCGTCGTGATATATCGGTTCAAACAGCGATACCGGATCGGCTATTGCGTCAAGTGCAAACACAACGTCCTCTTTCGGTAAGTCAAGCTCTTTTGCTATTTCCGATATGGTCGGCTCTTTTGAATTTTTACTTATAAGCCGTTCCTTGACGTGCATTGCTTTATATGCTATATCTTTAAGAGAACGGCTCACGCGGATAGAATTATTGTCACGCAAATATCTTCTTATTTCACCGATAATCATCGGCACGGCATACGTCGAGAATTGCACATTCTGACTTAAATCGAAATTATCTATCGCCTTTATCAGTCCTATACAGCCAACTTGAAACAAATCGTCTACGTTTTCACCTCTATTATTAAATCTTTGTATAACGCTCAGTACAAGTCTTAAATTACCCTTTACAAAAGTTTCCCGAGCCTGTAAATCTCCGTCCTTAATTTTTATAAATAACTTATTCTTTTCCTCTCTTGAAAGAACAGGGAGTTTTGACGTATTCACCCCGCAGATTTCCACTTTGTTCGTCATATCTTTTTCCTCCTTGATTGAAAACCGCTTTATTGCGGTTATGTACAAGATATGACGATAATATGTATATTCAGCACATTTTGGCTATTTCTTTTTTCAATCTGCCTATTATTCTTTTTTCAAGCCTGGAAATATATGATTGAGATATACCAAGCATATCTGCAACTTCCTTTTGTGTTTTTTCCTTTCCGTTACCGAGTCCGAATCGTAACCGCATTATCTGTTGCTCCCTTACAGACAGTTTTTTCATCGCGTCAACAAGCAGTGCCTTGTCAACCTCGTCCTCTATATTTTTACAGATAACATCATTATCCGTTCCGAGTATATCAGAAAGCAAAAGTTCATTTCCGTCCCAATCCACATTAAGCGGCTCATCAATAGAAACCTCACTGCGCATATTTGAATTTTTACGAAGATACATTAATATTTCATTTTCAATGCACCTTGACGCATACGTTGCAAGCTTTATATTTTTAAGCGGATTAAATGTATTTATCGCTTTTATCAAACCAATCGTACCGATTGAGATTAAGTCCTCAACATATATCCCCGTGTTTTCAAACTTTCTTGCAATATAAACAACAAGCCTTAAATTTCTTTCAATCAATGTAGCCTTAACACTCATATCACCGTTTGCAAGCTTTTTCATAAGTGCTTCTTCCTCGTCTTTTTTCAATGGCGGCGGCAATGTGTCGCTGCCTCCGATATAAAAGACTTCCGCATTTTTCAGAGGATTTGAGCCGATACAAATAAATTTTGAACTGATTTTTCTTAATAATTCCATTTCCTTTAACTCCTTCATAGTAAGCCTGCATTAATCAATGCGTGATATTCTTCATTATTTGAAAGTCTGCTGCCGTACAAACCTATAAATGTTTTATCTATTGTTTTATTTTCTTCCGGTATGTTTATCTCATCCGCCAAAAAAGCAAACAGAACATCGGACGAATTTCCCAACGAATTAAACGGTACTGCCCACAATTTCATATCTTCGATATAATTTTCAATATCCGAAAATTCTATTTCGGTATCAAACAGTTCTTTCGCCGCTTCCCATTCAAGTATGCTTACACACTTACCCGTTATAGGCTCTTTAAGTAAATTACCGCTGTCAAACAATGCAGAAACAGTTATAGTTCTGTCATTATGTGTCACATTCAGTATATAGTATTTTTTATTTTTTCTGTTTTTAAACATCTTTACAAAGAAAATCATCATAATGCACGATATTCCAAGCGATATGGCAAACACCTTTGAATTAATATCAAAATATACAATGCCGTTGTTGATTGCCATACCGATTGTTTTACCCGTAAGCGATACAAGAATTATCATAACAAACATCATTATACCTCCGAGCATTACAAACCATAACATCTGATTTAGTATGTTTTTGCGTTTTTCAAAATAGGCTGTTGTTATCATCAAAAACATCGCCACGCATCTCAGCACATACGGAATCCACATCGGCATTTCTATACAAAATATAATCGCCGAACTTATTCCGCCGATTACCGCCGCAACGGCTAAACGCAGCTTTTTTATTTTCACCGTATTAACGAACTTGCCGAGAATGTATAACAGCACATATGAAAATATAAAATTTACGAAAAATATTACATCGGCATATATCTCCATATCGCTCACCTCTAAAAAGTATTATACTCCATATACCGTAAGAAAAATGTCAAAGTCGGTTGTCGAATAAAAAAAATGTTTCGACATATTTTAGTCGAAACATTATAATAAAAAAAAACTGCCTTTCCCAAATAGGAAAGACAGTTCATTTTAAAGACAAAATTATTGCGGAACATTAATATCTTTTAATGTTATCATTATTCCCTCGGCAATACCTTGAGCAGCTTTATATTGATATTCGTCGGTAGTCATATTATAAACTTCCGTAGGATTTGTTATAAAGCCGACTTCGGTAAGTGCCGCAGGCATTTTACAGCGTTTTGTAACTGCGTGTTCGGCAGTTTTAACGCCTCTGTTTGTTGAACCCATATAATAAAGCATCCTGTTTAATATATTGGTTGCAAGCTTTTCGCTTGTTGTGCCGTAAGCGTTACCATTATTTGAATCTGCATAATATACTTCAGTTCCGTTAGCATTCGGTGCATTGTCAACGGAATTGATATGTATACTTACAAAAACAGCGGCATTTTCAGCATTTGCTTGAGTAGGACGTTCAACCAATGACGGCAAAGTATCGCCTGTTCTTGTCATTGAAACGGTATAACCGGCGTTTTCAAGAATTTCTTTTACTTTGTATGTTATTTCAAGAGTCAAATTCTTTTCAAGTACCACATTACCGTTAGAATAACCAACTGCGCCTGAGTCACTTCCTCCATGACCTGCATCAAGCACAATCAATTTGCTCGAATCGGCAGTAATTGTCGAATTGTTGTTTGAATTTCCGTTGTTTACAGTCGGCTTCTGTGTCGGTGCAACCGCCTTTGTTTCAACATTTAAAACAACAGTATTGTTTGACGTTTTTTCAATATTGTATTTTTTTAAATTTGAAATATCTACAACAACTCTTGCTCTTTCGTCATTGTCGCCCATTCTTACAGATGTCACACCTGCTTTGTTAACGCTTAGTGTATCACCTACGCCGTCAAACTTCATTCCTGCAAAATCCACAACAACTCTTTCCGGTGAACTTAATGTAAAATCGGAATAATTTGAAATATCGGCATTGGATGTAACTGTAACTTTAATGCTGTTATCACCTGTAATGTCATATGAAACGTTTGTTATTTTTGTTTCAACCGACGGTGTATAACTTGCACTATCATCCGAATTATCAGGCTGAGGAACTACATCGTCAATACTCGGTTCTTGATTTTCGTCCGAAATAACATATCCGTCCGAATCAATCAAAATCGCTCCGTCCTCCGAATCAAATTTTACATCAAGACCTATCGTTTCACTTATAAATCTTACGGGAACCATTGTTTTTGTTTCACCGCCTACCTTTGAGATAAGCTTTGGTACTACATTGTCGGGTATATTGGTTTTTTCACCGTTTATGTACGCAACATTATCATTAATTCTCATAACCACATCATATTCATCACTTGAAACTTCAATGGTTTGAGTGTCATTAATGTAATTTACCGTTGCACCCACTTCCTCAAATATTTCTCTTACCGGTACAAGTGCTCTGTCATTAAATATAATCGGTGAAAGCGGCGGATTGATTAGCTGATTGTTTACAACAAGCGCATAAATCTCTCCTTTATACTCGTGTGTTCCACCGTCATATTCAAGCATCATAGTCTGTGCCGATGCGAAACCTACACTGCAAAACAAAAACAATACTATCGCTATAAGTGATACTCTTAATTTTCTCATTTTGCACATCATCTCCTTTTCTTTTTTACCCTACACATTTTTTCTATTTCAATCATTCCGCAAACGGAATGTCAAAATGGTCATACGCAGCCTTTGTCGCAATTCTTCCTCTCGGTGTTCTTGATATAAAACCGAGTTGCAACAAATACGGCTCATATACATCCTCAATAGTATTCGGTTCTTCGCCTATTGTAGCCGCCAAAGTGTCAAGACCGACAGGTCCGCCACCGAAGTTTTCAATCATGGTCTTAATCATTCGGCTGTCAATTATATCAAGACCGAGTTCATCGACTTCCATACTCTTTAAAGCATCTGCCGCAACCTTATAATCAATCTTACCGTCATACTTTACCTGTGCAAAGTCACGCACACGCTTTAAAAATCGGTTTGCAATTCTTGGAGTACCTCTTGAACGTGACGCAATTTCCGCCGCACCCTCATCGTCTATTTCCACATCAAGCAAACCCGCACTTCTTTTGACTATTTCCTTGATTTCTTCAACAGTATAAAGTTCAAGTCGGCTTATAACACCAAATCTGTCCCTTAACGGTGCTGTCAAAAGTCCTGCTCTTGTTGTCGCTCCTATAAGTGTAAATTTCGGCAAATCAATTCTTATAGACTTCGCCGCCGGACCTTTACCTATAATAATATCAAGCGCATAGTCCTCCATAGCCGGATAAAGTATTTCTTCAACCGTTCTTGACATACGGTGTATTTCGTCAATAAACAGTATATCGTGTTCCGACAGGTTTGTAAGAATAGCCGCCAAGTCACCCGCTTTTTCAATCGCAGGACCGGAAGTTATTCTTATATTAACACCCATCTCATTGGCAATAATACTTGCCAATGTGGTTTTACCCAATCCCGGCGGTCCGTAAAGCAAAACGTGGTCCAAAGCCTCACGTCTTTCAAGTGCTGCTTTTATGTATATTTCAAGATTGTTTTTAGCTTTTTCCTGGCCTATATATTCAGAAAGATTTCTCGGTCTTAAACCGACCTCAATCTCTGCATCTTCACTTATAAAATCACTTGTGACAAATCTTTCGTCCTCATCAAACAATGATTTTACCTCCCTATATAATCTCCTATTATAATAATCCTGCAAGTGCTTTCTTTATTATTTCTTCAACACTCAATGTTCCGTCTATACCCTTAACGGCTTTTTGTGCATCGTTTGAGCTGTAACCCAAAACAACAAGCGCACTTATTGCCTCACTTCTGTTATCTGAAAGTATATCGTCACTTTCGTCTTCCAAATCAATTTCAAGCTCGTCCGTTTTCATCTTATCTTTAAGCTCCAATATAACTCTTTGAGCCATTTTAGGACCTACGCCCGATGCTTTTGTAATCGTCTTAACGTCATTCGTTATAACAGCCACCGCGAATTTAGCCGGAGTTGTTACCGACAAAATCGAAAGCGCCGCTTTAGGACCTACACCCGAAACAGATATAAGTTGCATAAACATATTCTTTTCTTCTATAGTTGTAAAACCGAATAAATCCATTACGTCCTCTCTGACGTGTAAATATGTATATATTGTAATTTTTTTACCGATTTCACCCGTATTTTGCATACTGTTTAGCGAAGTGTAAATCATATATCCCACTCCGTTTGCGTCTACAACTATGTAATTATCGCTCTTTTGTACCAACGTACCTTTTATATAATAATACATTCTTTCTTACCTCGTACATATATAATACAATAACATTACAATTATGTCAACTCGCAATTTGTTACAAAATTATTAAATATCATTCTGTTTTTTAATTTATTTTTAACTTATCGTTCTTTTATATGTATAATTTAACCATACCAACATTATTCCGCATTGATTTTATTGTTTATTTTATCCAAAGTTATTATATTTCATAAACTTTTCAGTAATGTTACAATCCTGTAACATTGTATACTATATGTTGTATATTAATTCATTTTTTCACTACATCTATGCTTACCTTACACCGTTCATTCCGAGCATATTATTCATTTTATTGGAATGCGCGTGACAAATTGCAAGTGCAAGAGCATCTGCGGCATCATCGGGTTTAGGTATAACATTTAATCCCAAAATCATTTTCACCATAGATTGTATTTGTTTTTTATCCGCACGTCCGTAACCTGTAACGGACTGCTTAACCTGAAGCGGTGTATATTCGCTTATCGGTACATTCTTGTTTGCCACCGCTACAAGCAATACACCTCTTGCCTGTGCAACGTTAATTGCGGTCTTTTGGTTCGAATTGAAGAACAACTCTTCTATCGCCACCGCGTCGGGTTTATACTTATCTATATACATCGTCATCTCCGTATATATCTTTTTTAAGCGTTCGACAGTCGGCATTCCTGCAGGTGTTGTGATTGCGTTGTATTCAAGCGTTCTGAACTTGTTTCCGACATACTCAACCACTCCTATTCCGACTATTGCATATCCGGGGTCTATACCTATTATAATCATTTTATTTCTAACTCCTTTATTTTCGTCAATTTTGCTATTGAATATATATAAATATTGGTGTATAATATAAATCATCAATAAATGATATTTTATAATATTTTAGGAGGAATTGCAACCATGGCAAAAGAAAAAGTTGTTTTAGCCTACTCAGGCGGACTTGATACCTCAATCATTATTCCTTGGCTAAAGGAAAATTACGATTACGATGTAATCGCTGTATGCGGTGACGTCGGACAAGGTAAAGAAACAGACGGTCTTGAAGAAAGAGCAAAAAAGGCAGGCGCATCTAAGCTTTATATCGAAGACCTTAGAGATGATTATGTAAAGGATTATATATTCCCTACTTTAAAAGCAGGTGCTGTATATGAAGGCAAGTATCTTTTAGGTACTTCTCACGCAAGACCTATCATTGCAAAAAGACTTGTTGAAATCGCTCATAAGGAAGGTGCTGTTGCAATATGCCACGGTGCTACAGGTAAGGGTAACGACCAAGTACGTTTTGAACTTGGTATAAAGGCTCTTGACCCATCACTAAAGATAATCGCTCCTTGGAGAATTTGGGATATTAAATCTCGTGAAGACGCTGTTGACTATGCAGAGGCTCACAACATTGAAATCCCTGTTACAAAGAAAGATTTGTATTCTCGTGACAGAAACATTTGGCACATCAGCCACGAAGGTATGGACCTTGAAGATCCTGCAAACGAACCACAGCTTGACAGCTTGTTAAAGCTTGGCGTTTCACCTGAAAAAGCTCCTAACGAGCCAAAGTACATAACAATCGGTTTTGAAAAGGGTGAACCTGTTTCACTTGACGGCAAGAAGTTAGACCCAAGACCGCTTGTTGAAGAACTTAACAAGCTTGGCGGTGCTTACGGTGTAGGTATTGCAGACATCGTTGAGGACAGACTTGTAGGTATGAAGTCAAGAGGTGTTTATGAAACTCCGGGCGGTACAATTCTTTATACTGCTATTCAGGAACTTGAATACCTTTGCCTTGACAGAGATACTCAGGCATTCAAGCGTCAGTCAGCTATTAAGTTTGCTGAACTTGTATATGACGGTAAATGGTTTACACCGCTTCGTGAATCAATGTCAGCTATGTTTGACGTTATGGACGAAACTGTTACAGGTGAAGTCAGACTTAAGCTTTACAAAGGCAGCGTAACTCCTGCAGGTGCTAAGTCACCATATTCACTATATAATGAAGATATTGCATCATTCGGTGACAGCCATGAGCTTTACAGCCACAAAGACAGTGAAGGTTTCATCAACCTATTCGGTCTACCGCTAAAGGTTCGTGCTATGATGAAGAAAAAGAACGGTTTGGATAAATAATAATCGTATATTATATTGAGGATACTTTTGGGTATCCTCTTTTTCTTTTCCGAAAAATTCTTATAAATCGTTTACATTTTCATTTTTTTATTATATAATAAAAGTATATGAGTTAATAGACAAAGGAGAAAAAATATATGGCTAAATTATGGGGCGGTCGCTTTCAGAAAAGCACCGACAAAAAAGTTGACGATTTCAATTCATCAATACGTTTTGACAAACGTATGTACAAACAAGATATAAAAGGTTCTGTCGCACACGCTACAATGCTTGGCAGACAAAACATCATTCCAAAAGAGGACAGTGACAAAATCGTTGCCGAATTAAAGAATATTCTAAAGGATATTGAGGACGGCAAAGTTGAATTTGAAATTGACGCAGAAGATATTCATATGAATATTGAAAAGATTTTGATTGAGCGTATCGGTGATGCAGGTAAAAGACTTCACACCGGCAGAAGCCGTAACGACCAAGTCGCTCTTGACATTCGTATGTATCTTATGGACGAAACTGCCGATATTGAAGAAATGCTTATACACACACTTAACGTACTTGTTGACCTTGCTTCAGACCACACCGAAACAATTATGCCGGGTTACACACACCTTCAAAAGGCACAACCTGTTACCTTTGCACATCACCTAATGGCTTACTTTGAAATGTTCAAACGCGACCTTTCAAGACTTCGTGATTGCAGAAAACGTACAAATGTTATGCCTTTGGGTAGCGGTGCGCTTGCAGGTACTACCTACCCTCTTGACAGAGAATTTGTAGCAAGCGAACTTGGTTTTGACGCAGTTACAATGAACTCGCTTGACGGTGTTTCCGACAGAGATTTTGTTATTGAACTTGCAAACTGTCTTGCTCTTGTTATGATGCACCTTAGCCGTTTCTGTGAGGAACTTATTCTATGGTCAAGCAATGAATTTTCATTCGTAGAAATGGACGACGCTTTTTCAACAGGCTCATCTATTATGCCACAAAAGAAAAATCCCGATGTTGCGGAACTTATTCGCGGTAAGGCAGGTCGTGTTTACGGTCATCTTATGGGCTTGCTTACTACAATGAAAGGTATTCCGCTTGCATACAACAAGGATATGCAGGAAGACAAAGAGCCTATTTTTGACAGTATTGATACAGTTAAACTTTGCTTGCCTGTATTCTGCGATATGATTGCAACAATGACAGTTAAAAAGGATAATATGCTAAAAGGCTCAAAGGGCGGATTTACAAACGCAACCGATGTTGCCGATTATCTTGTAAAGAAAGGCTTACCTTTCAGAGAGGCACACGCAGTTGTCGGAAGAATGGTATTCTATTCAATCGAACACGATAAAGCACTTGATGACCTTACAATGGATGAATTTAAAGAATTTTCGGATATTATCGAGGATGATATTTATAATGCTATCAGCATGGAAACTTGCGTAAATGACAGAAAAGTCATAGGCGGTCCGGCAAAAGAAGTTGTCGAAAAAGCAATCGCTGACGCAAAAGAATTTTTAGCACAGCAATAAAAACAAAATGCAAGCTGTTAAATCAGCTTGCATTTTTTATTAATTTACTTTAAACGTACCGTAAATATCATTTATATAGACATCATAAATATCGTGATATGCGTGAGGTGATATAAATTCAAACCAATACATATTACCGTTTCTAAACTTACAATACTTATAATATTCCGTTATACCGTCATTAACCGTTACCGCAAAATAATCCGCTCCCGATGTTTTATACGTCACATTTCCTGCGTGATTTTGAATATAGAAATTCAATTCGTTTCCTACCGAGGTATCTGCCGCCGACTTTGTTGCTATAATTTCTCTTGCCGAGCCGTCGGGTGCTTCCACAGAATAAAGTGTTTCTGCTTTTCCGTCATTGTATACTACAAAATGCGACGGATAACTGCACTTAAAACCATATGCACTGCTGTTATACATAGTATAACTTGGATGTGCTACAACACCTGTATCCTGTCTTGGCTGTTGAGGCGGTACATTAGCTTGTTGCGGCTCCTGTGTCACATATACAATTTGCGGTGTAACCTCCGGCATTTGTGTCGGTGTCGCAGTCGGCAACGGCATCGGTGTCGGCATAGGAGTTGATGTTGCTTTCGGTGCAAAAGGACTGCTCCCTGACATCACATTAAACATTATCAAGCCGGCTGATATGAATACAATCAATGTTGCAACTATAATCGCAACTATCAATGCAGTGTTATTGTTATTCTTTTTTGAATGTTTATTACCGTTTGTATTTTTAGAAAAATCATTTTTAATACCGTTTAACTGTTTTTGTGATTGCATATTGTTTCCGCAATTAGGACAAAAAGTCGCATCATCAGGTACTTTTGTTCCGCAATTATTACAATACATATCTTATCCCCCACTATCGAATAATTATTTAAACATATTATACCAAATTTCTTTGAATTTGTCCATATTTAATATTTATTTCTTATTATAAAATAGCAAATCCAATATATAACCAGAACGCCGCACAAATTATACGCAATCACTTGTGCCGCATATTCCATATTCACTGCATACAATACTATAATCGCAATACCGGCTATAACTGCATACACGCTAAATGTCAAACTCCTCGCCTTTGTCCAAATCATTATATTACGTTCGTCTTTTTCTGCAATCTCTTTCTCTATGAAGTTCTCTGTACTCTTAAAAATTCTGATATTCTTTACTATCATCACCAAACCGCAAGCACCGAATGCCGTTCCGAAAGCAAGCATCACTTCATTTTTTATTATTCCGATACTTGTTAAAACTACAAATAATACACCGATAATTACATAAAAAATTGCTATACCTAATCGCATTTTCAGCTTATTTTTAAATTTCATCACTATTCCTCCTCAAAAATAAATACATCTTCAATATTTGTTCCGAAATACCTTGATATTTTGTACGCCAGCTGAAGTGACGCGTTATATTTGCCGTTTTCAAGCGATATAATCGTTTGCCGTGTTACTTCAACCGCTTTTGCCAATTCATCCTGCGTTATTTTCTTTTGTTTTCGCAGTTCTTTTATTCTATTATTCAAATTACCACTCCTTTATGTATAGTTTGCTTTACATTTTTATTATATCATCATTTTGTAAAAAGTCAAGTGTACTTTACATTTTATTTTATAAAAAAACAAGCGACTTTTAATTTGTCGCTTGTTTTAGCATTAGTCATCCAATTTCAATACAGACATAAACGCCTCTTGCGGTACTTCTACGCTACCGACTTGACGCATACGTTTTTTACCTTCTTTTTGTTTTTCAAGAAGTTTCTTTTTACGCGTAATATCACCGCCGTAACATTTTGCAAGCACGTCCTTACGCATTGCTCTAACAGTTTCACGAGCGATAATCTTTGAACCGACTGCCGCTTGAATAGGCACTTCAAAAAGCTGACGCGGAATTGCCTCTTTAAGTTTTTCAGCCATTTTTCTGCCGCGTGAATATGCACTGTCCTTATGAACAATAAACGAAAGTGCATCAACCATTTCACCGTTAAGCAGAATATCAAGTTTAACAAGATTACTGCGTGTATATCCGCAAAGTTCATAGTCAAATGACGCATAACCTTTAGTTCTTGATTTTAACGCGTCAAAGAAATCGTATATAATTTCATTAAGCGGAAGTTCATAGAATATCTCCGCTCTTGACGCGTCCATATACGTCATATCCTTATATATTCCGCGTCTTTCCTGACATAATTCCATTACATTGCCGACATAGTCTTTAGGTACCATAATCGTAGCCTTAACCATAGGTTCTTCCATATAATCAATCTCTGCAGGATCGGGAAGATTTGTAGGGTTATCCACCCACACCATTTCACCGTTCGTTTTATAAACCTTATATATAACGCTCGGCGCTGTTGTTACAAGGTCAAGATTATATTCTCTTTCAAGTCTTTCCTGTATAATCTCCATATGAAGAAGTCCCAAAAATCCGCATCTGAAGCCAAAACCAAGTGCAACAGATGTTTCCGGTTCAAACATAAGTGCCGCATCATTAAGCTGTAGTTTAGACAATGCGTCCTTTAAATCTTCATACTGTGCACCGTCGGCAGGATAGATACCGCTGTACACCATAGGATTAACCTTTTTATATCCCGGCAACGGCTCTGCCGCCGCATTTTTAACAGTTGTAATCGTATCACCGACACGCGTATCTTGAATATTTTTAATGCTTGCCGCAATATATCCGACATCGCCTGCCGCCAATCCCTTATTAGGCACAAGTCCGGCAGGGTGCATAACACCGACTTCAACAACGTCAAACTCAGCACCTGTCGCCATCATTCTTATTCTGTCACCAGGTTTAACTGTTCCCTCTTTAATTCTTACATAAACAATAACGCCTTTATAGCTGTCATAATAAGAGTCAAATATAAGTGCCTTTAGCGGTGCATTTTCATCACCTGTCGGTGACGGAATTTTTTCAACAATTTCTTCAAGTACAGATTCCACGTTAAGACCTGTCTTTGCCGATACTTGAGGTGCGTCCTCCGCAGGGATTCCTATAACGTCCTCGATTTCGTTTATTACCATCTCGGGTTGTGCAGACGGCAAGTCTATTTTGTTGATTACCGGTACAACCTCAAGGTCATGGTCGATTGCAAGATATGTGTTTGCAAGTGTTTGTGCCTCGATACCCTGTGACGCGTCAACAATAAGTATCGCTCCCTCACATGCCGCAAGCGAACGTGAAACTTCATAGTTAAAGTCAACGTGTCCCGGTGTGTCAATTAAGTTAAGAGTATAAATTTCTCCGTCATCACGCTTATACTTTAGTGTAACGGCGTGTGCCTTAATCGTGATACCTCTCTCACGCTCCAAATCCATATTATCAAGGAGCTGTTCCTCCATATCACGTTCCGAAACTTCTCCCGTAAGTTCAAGCAATCTGTCAGCAAGTGTTGACTTACCGTGATCTATATGTGCTACTATACAAAAATTTCTGATTTTACTCTGTCTTTCGTTTGACATATTTTCTCTCCTAAAATATTCGATAATTATTTTTTATTATATCACAAATCGCCTGTCTGTGCAACGATTATTTTGCATTAAGCACTGCCGCAATCGCTCTTGCAACATCTTTTCCGCCCTCTTTCGCCTGTGCAAGAGTATTTCCGTTACTTCCGACCTCTAAAATCAAACTTCCTTTAGTCATATGCTCGTTAAATCGTTCTTTTCTTAGATTAATAGGTCGCATAACTCCGGGATACATTATTTCAGCCGCATTTTGAATTTTAGCCGCAAACTTTAAATTCTCCTGCCAATTTTCGTGCCACAATCCCATACTGTTCGTACCGACAACAAGCATAACCTGTGCAGTCGATATTCCGTTTTCTTCACACGTAACCGCAAGTTTTGAGCCGTCCGAATAAATAAATGCGTCACGATGTACGTCAAGTACAATTTCTATTGTCGGATTGCTTTTAAGCTGTGTTTCTATCGTTGACAACGCCCTTGTATAAGAGCCTTGATATGACGGATAATCGTGATAAGTTGTGTCGTGTACCGTCTTTATACCGTTTTCTTCAAGCACTCTGCATATCTCGTCACCTACCGCAACCACGTTCATACTCGCGTCCGTATTTCTTTCTGTTTCACCGTTCATCTGGTCGCCGTCATAACATTCCGTTGTATGCGTATGTACAACAAGAACTTTCGGTCCGTCTGTATCTGTGTTTATTGAAAACTCCTCTGCGCACAAGGCATTTACGTCCACATTATATGTTGTTGCATTGTTCAGCTTTAAATTATTCGCCGTACAAATTTGTGATTTGTCGGGCATTGTTACTTCTTCCTGTACTGTGTCAGGTGTTTCCTCCGTTTGTTCTTCTCCCTGCTCCGTACTGTCTTCCGCAATTTCTTCACTTGTATTCTCCTGCTCCGTCTGTGAGGTTGTCCCGTCAAATACCGATGAATATTCACTTATTATTGTTTCCGGATTTTCAATATCAAACCCTAATATTTTCTTTGCAAAATCCTTTAAGCTGAATGTCTTTTCATTATTATTCGGCAGACCCTCGGCAAGTATATCTTCATATATTTCATTTTGATAATTAAACACATTCGCCGTTTTGGGAGGAATTAAGCTCACCGCCGTAATAATACCGCCTAAAAACAAAATACCCACTACGGCTATGATAAGTTTCTTTTTTGTTATAACAACAGTTTTAAATTTCATAATTTTATCCCTTTCATAGAGTGCTATTTTATAAATACGCAAGATTTTTTTAAATATGTCGAAAAAATTTTCAAAAAAAGCTTGCAATTACGTTTGAACTGTGGTATAATTTTGTAGTTATTACGGATAGTCCTCTGCCTCGGTCGGCACGAATGTCCCAGATTATTAAGGAGGATTTAATGATGAACACACAAGAAATCATTAACGCTTTGACAAAAGACCAAATCAGAACAGATTTACCTGAACTTGTAGTTGGTAACAACGTAAAGGTTTACCAAAGAATCGTCGAAGGTTCTCGTACAAGAACTCAGATGTTTGAAGGTACAATCATCAAAGTACAGGGCGGCGGTATCGCTCAAACTTTCACAGTAAGAAGAGTTTCTTACGGCGTAGGCGTTGAAAAAACATGGCCTGTTAACTCACCTAACATTGAAAAGATTGAAGTTTCAAGAAAAGGTAAAGTTAGACGTGCAAGACTATTCTATCTTCGTGACAGAGTTGGTAAAGCAGCAAAAGTTAAGGAAAGAATCTAATTTCCTTATAATACGAAAAGGGGCATTTCGGTGTCCCCTTTTTTGTCTTTAAAAATTAACATTTTATTCATTGTAACTTGAATATAAATGTAGTATAATCATTTTATATAGTATGTCAGGAGGAAGAAAAAAATGAGTGAACAAGAAGAAAAGAACGAAAACGTAACAAAAACAACTGCTAAGGAAGATAAAAAGACAAGCCTTGCAAGAGAAATTTGGGAATGGGTATATACACTTGCTATCGCAATAGTAATTGCTATGCTTATCAAAGGCTTTATATTTGACATTGTACGTGTAGACGGTTCAAGTATGTTCCCTACACTTGTAGATAACGACAGACTTATAGTTACAAAACTCGGCTACACTCCGAAACAAGGTGATATTATCATTCTTGACAGTGAATACAAAAACCGTGAAGAATACTTTGACAGATTGGCTGAATCAAAAGACAAAGAAGAACTTTCTTCATTTGAAAAATTCTTTGCACAAAGCAGTATGCCTTCAAATCTTAAGAAAAAGTATTATGTTAAGAGAATAATCGCCATGCCGGGTCAAACAATAGACTTGGTTGACGGTAAAGTATATGTTGACGGTGAAATGCTTGACGAGCCTTATTATGACGGTTTGACAACTTCAATAGATCCTACCGTTGAATATCCTATCACCGTGGACGATGACTGTGTATTTGTTATGGGTGACAACCGAACCCGCAGTAAGGACAGCCGTTCATCAGAACTCGGTCAAGTTCCTTTCAAAGCAATTTTAGGTAAGTCACAAGTCAGAATATGGCCTTTATCGGATATAGGTCTTACTAAATAATTAACGAGGTACTTATGCAGAATTTACAATGGTATCCCGGTCATATGGCGAAAACACGCCGTTTGATTGAGGCAAATCTTAAATTAATTGACGTTGTTGTTGAAATATTGGACGCACGTATTCCCTTTTCGGGACGTAATCCGCATTTTGACGATATTATAAAAAACAAACCGAGACTGCTTGTTTTAAACAAAGCCGACCTTGCAGATAAAAACAGAACAAAACTGTGGATTGATTGGTATGCAGAGCAAGGTCTTAAGGTTATTCCGATAAGCTGTACGACAGGTATGGGCATTAATACGGTGCTTGCAGAAGCTCGCGCACTTATACAGGATAAAATTGACCGTGAAAAAGAAAGAGGCCGAAACCGAACTTTAAAAATAATGATGGTCGGTATTCCGAATGTAGGAAAATCAAGTCTTATAAACCGTCTTATCGGTAAGGCAAGCACAAAAACAGGCGACAAACCGGGTGTTACACGCGGTAAGCAGTGGCTTAGAATTAAAGGTGATGCGGAACTTCTTGATACTCCCGGTATTCTTCCGCCGAAATTCGAGGACCAAACAGTTGCCGTAAAACTTGCTTATACAGGCGCTATAAAAGACGAAATAATGAACACGGAACTTCTTGCCTATTCCCTATGCGATTATCTACGTGACAATTATCCAAACGAACTTTGTACACGATACAAACTCGATACTGTCGAGGGGCTTAAGGGATATGAAGTATTGGAGAAAATCGGAAAAAAACGCGGTTTTGTTATTTCGGGCGGTGAAATTGATATGGAACGTGCCGCAAATATGGTACTTGATGAATTACGTGGTGCAAAAATCGGTCACATAACCCTTGAAACTCCGTCACAATTAAATGAACAGGAATAAACGAAACAGAGGAACGCATCAAAAACGTTCCTCTTAATATTTGTTTTCAAAAGAAAAACGCCCTTTTTCTTAAAGGACGCTTAATTTTCAAGCTACATTATTTAATGATAAACTTATCAAGTTCTTCCATAAACTTATCGCAGTCATCAGAATGTACTTCAACCTTAATAGGCTTAGACAAATCCAAGCTGAAGATACCCATGATAGATTTTGCATCAACGACATATCTACCTGATGTCAAGTCTACATCGAAGTCATACTTACTTACGATATTCACGAAATCTTTTACGTCATTAATAGAGCTTAGTAATAAATCAAATGTTTTCATAATTTTTATTCCTCCTTATTTCATGCGTGAAGCCTATTTGTAATATGTAATCTCTTACATTACCTATAATACAATTTTTTTCTGAAAAAGTCAATAGCTATTGCGTTTTAAAAAAAAATTTTATATAATAATACTAATGTCGTTAAGTTTTTTTTAACGATATTGTCAAAAGATATACTTGAAAGGTTGAAAATATGAAAAAAGCAGCATTTTATACACTTGGTTGCAAGGTTAATCAATATGAAACAGAGGCTATGGCGGAATTATTTGCCGATAGCGGCTATGAAATAAAAGAATTTACCGAAGTTGCGGACGTGTATGTTATAAACACCTGTTCCGTAACAAATATGGGTGACAGAAAATCACGTCAAATTATTCGTCGTGCAAAAAAACTTAATCCGAATGCAGTTATAGCCGTTACAGGCTGTTATGCTCAAACCGCGCCTGACGAAGTTCTTGCTATTGAGGGTGTTAATCTTGTACTCGGCACAAAAGACAGAAAGAACATTGTTACGCTTGTTGAAGAACTTAACACCGAATCAAACATTAATCACGTTTCGGATATAATGAGTAACCACGAATTTGAAGAACTTCAAATAAAGCAATATTCAAACAGAACCCGTGCATTTATAAAAATTCAAGAGGGCTGCAATCAGTTTTGTTCTTACTGCATTATCCCCTATGCCAGAGGTCCTGTTCGCAGCAGAGCAAAAGATGATGTTGTAAGAGAAATCAAGGAGCTTGCACACAACGGCTTTAAAGAGATTATCCTTGTCGGTATTCATGTTGCGTCATACGGTGTCGATCTCGGTGACACAACGCTTGAAAGTTTAATTATGGACGTTGACAAGATTGACGGCGTTGAGCGTATACGTCTTTCTTCTATTGAGCCGATGACTTTAAATCAGGAATTTATAGACAGTATAAAGGATTCTAAAAAGCTGTGCCACCACTTCCATATATCGCTCCAATCCGGTTGTGACGAAACATTAAAACGTATGAACAGAAAGTATACAACCGCTCAATTTAAAGGCATTGTGGACGGTTTAAGAGAGGCATTTGACGATGTTGCAATCACTACCGATATAATGGTCGGTTTTCCTGATGAAAGTGATGAAGAATTTAATAAAACAGTTGAATTTGTACGCAATATAAAATTTGCCGACGCCCATGTTTTCCAATATTCGCAACGTCGCGGAACACCAGCCGCAAAACGTCCAAACCAAATTTCACCTGACGTAAAAGAAAAGCGAAGTAAAATAATAATCGCCGAAACACAGAAAACGCGCGATGAATTTATAAATCGTTTTATAGGCAAAACAATGCGTGTACTTTTTGAACAACCTGCAAAAGACGGACTTTTTGAGGGTAAAACAGATAATTACATTACAGTCCACGCACCGTCCGATATAGATTTAAACGACCAATTCAGAAATGTTCTTCTTGAAAGAAACGAAAACGGAATTGTTATCGGAAAAATAGTTGAATAGTAAAAGGCTGATGATTTTGATGTGACCCCCAAAAGTTAGACTTTTTATAGCGTAGTAGTTTTAAGGACTGCT